>Ga0222419_100122_pt1 | contig 136158 bp, 120 predicted proteins | sample 1B20Ametagenome_FD_182474 | JGI IMG/M metagenome (GOLD analysis project Ga0222419, IMG submission 182474) | Enriched microbial communities from leaf-cutter ant dump, University of Wisconsin, Madison, United States - 1B20A (version 2) | ecosystem: Environmental > Terrestrial > Nest > Insects... | reverse complement strand
CGCGAAAGTGGCGGAGTTGCACGAAATAGTCGCGTAATTCCGGGCCGGCGGCGTGAAAGTGGCGGAGTTGCACGAAATAATCGCGTAATTCCGGGCCGGCGGCGTGAAAGTGGCGGAGTTGCACGAAATAATCGCGTAATTCCGGGCCAGCGCGCGAAAGAGGCGGAGTTGCACGAAATAATCGCGTAATCGCCGTTATCGCCCCAACTCCGCCCAACCGCCGCTGTCGGGAACGACCCACGATTCCGACAGCGGCATGTCAGCCCTTCCGCACCCTATTGTCGAACTCCTCGCGGATGCGACGTGCAAGCTCGGGATCGGTCAGCACGTCGCAGACGGTGCAGGCCAGCATCTCGGCGCCGAACACCATGGCATCATAGGCGCGGTCTGTCTGTGCGGCATCGCGGAATTCCACGGTATGCAGCGCATAAGGTTGATCCACCACCTGTATATAAGGGTGAATTGCGGGACACCGCAGCGAGACGTTGCCCAAGTCGAGCGATCCGTGATCCAGGCTGTCGCGAATTGCATCGGGGGCGATGCCTGCGGCAACCAGATTGGCCGTAAACGCATCGGACAGCGTCTTGTTCGTCCGGAGCTCGTCATACGAATACTCGTAATGGCTGACGGTCAGCTTGCAGCCGGTCGCCAGCGCAGCCGCTTCGGCGCAGGCGTTGACGCGGCGGGTCAGCTCGTCCGTATAGGCGCGGGTTGCCGACCGTGTATAGAACCTCGCTGCCGCGTATTCGGGAATGATGTTGGGTGCCAGGCCGCCATTGGAGATAATGCCGTGAATGCGTGCGTGCTCAGGGGTTTGCTGGCGCAGCGCGTTCACCGCATTGAACAACTGAATGACGGCATCAAGCGCATTGATCCCTTGTTCCGGGTTCGCAGCCGCGTGCGCGGATTTGCCGTGATATTCGTATTGAATCGCGTCCATGGCGAGGGAAGTTCCCGATTTCTCGTACGTATGGAAAGGATGGGCCATCAGTGCGATGTCGCAATCGTCGAACAGGCCGGCCGCGGCCATGTCCACCTTCGCGCCTTTCGTCTCCTCGGCGGGCGTTCCGTATACCCGGACCGTGCCGCCCGTCTCGTCGAGCACGGCCCTCAGTCCGACGGCAGCGCCAAGCGCCATCGTGCAGATCAGATGGTGACCGCAGGCATGACCAATCTCCGGCAGAGCGTCGTATTCCGCCAATAGTGCCACGGTCGGTCCGGATTTCGCGGAACGGTACTCTGCGATGAACGCGGTGGACAAGCCAAGTGTTCCTCTCTCCACGCGATAGCCGTATTTCTCGAGTTGTTCGGCCAGCTTTGCGGAAGCCAGATGCTCTTCATGACCAAGCTCGGGGCGGGCGCCAATGTAGGCGGCAAGCTGCTTCAGTTCGTCAGAATGGGCAGCGATGGCTTGACCTATGCGTTGTTTCGGCGGATTCATCCGGATCGTACTCCTTGTATCCTGACATTAGCCTAATCGTATCGCGAGCGCCGGGCGGAAGCAAGCCGGTCGTCCGCTGCGGATGTATGGCTTTTATTTCCGAATCGCACGTCTCTATACATGTCGCAATTTTATAGTTATAATGGCACTATCATGCATTAATTTGAGGTCATGCCTTATGCTATCTTCTGGTTATGTCGTAAATTTAAAGTGGAGTTGATCGCATTGATTCGAGTTGGAATGATCAGCTATTGGCATGTGCATGCGGAGGATTATACCCGGCAAGTTATCAAGAATCCCGATACCGAGGTTGCTGCCGTATGGGATGAGGAGCCGGCCCGCGGCCGCGAGAAAGCAGAGAAATTCGGCGCTCCTTTCTACGAGTCGCTGGAAGAGATGCTGAACCGAGCGGACATCGACGCCGTGGTCGTGGACGCGCCGACGAACATTCACGCCGAGGTGATGATCAAGGCAGCCAAAGCGGGCAAGCATATTTTTACGGAGAAGGTCGTTGCGGCCACTTATGCCGAAGTACGCGACATTCTGGCAGCGGTAGAAGCGGCAAAAGTGAAGCTGACCGTGTCGCTGCCGCGTCTTTACGACGGGTATACGGCGGCGATCGAACAGGTGCTGTCGCAGGGCTTGCTTGGCCGGTTGACGCTCGCTCGGGCGCGCTTGTCGCATAATGGCGTGATCAAGGACTGGCTTCCGCAGCACTTCTATTCCCTTGAGCAATGTCGCGGGGGCGCGCTGATCGATCTGGGCTGCCATCCGATGTATCTCGTCCGCCGCTTCCTCGGCGTACCGGAATCGGTAAGCGCCACTTACGGCTATGTCACCGGCAAGGAAGTCGAAGATAATGCGGTAGCCGTGCTGCAATATGCCGGAGGCGCCGTCGGGGTCGTGGAAGCAGGCTTCGTGAACAGCCATTCTCCGTTCAGCATCGAGCTTCACGGCACGGAAGGCACGCTGCTGTACGGCTTCCCTGATGCCCGCATGCAGCTTCGCAGCAACAAGCAAGGCGACGCATGGGAGACGATTGAAATTCCGGCAAACGGGACGACGGCCTTTGATCAATGGGTCGCGCATATTCAGCAAGACACGGAGGCGACGGACAACGTCGCGATGGCGGTCGACTTGACTCGTCTCATGGAAGCGGCCAACCGTTCCGTGGGCGAAGGCAGACCGGTCAAGCTGACCGAGCTGGCTTAAACCGGCAAACAAGGCAGAATGGAGCGAATGCGGATGGGCCGGACGACGGCAACGGACGAGCGGTCGCGCAGTGAACGGCGTGCGGTTGCTGCGCTTTTTCCTTTCGCCCGCATGCTGGACGGGCGGGATGCGCTCGACAGGCTGGATCTGCGGTTCATTTGGGGCAGCTATGGCATCCGCATCCTGAGATGCCATCTCGTGGCGTTCTCGCCAGGTCAGTTCATCGCTTCTCACAAGCATTCCGAATTCGAGTTTCATTTCATTCCCAAAGGTCGGGGCAAAGTGACGATCGAAGATCGTTCGTTCGACCTGCGCGAAGGCTTGTTCTACCTGACAGGGCCCGGCGTTGTTCACAGCCAGGAATCCGATATCGACGACCCGATGTGCGAATTGTGCCTGCATTGCGACATCGCTCCGACAGGCAGAACGCAGCAAGATGAGGGCGAATACGGCGAGGATCTGGAATGGAGCGAAGCGGAGGAATGCGTAGAGACGCTGCTAAGCTTCCCTCCCCGGCCGGAATGGGATGCCTACAACGCCATGGGGGCTTTCCTGGATGCCTATCGCATTTGGGAAGAACAGCCGCCGGGCTTCAATACGCAGATGAAGATGGCGATGACGCAAATCCTGCTGCGCGCAACCCGAATGTTCGTCAAGCGGGACCGTGTCCCGTCCATACCGGTGCGCGACATGAACGGTCACCGGTTCCGGCTTGCGTCGCAGTATATTCAGGACAATGAGAGCTTGCCGATCTCGCTGGAAGACGTCGCGGAGCGGGTAAACGTCAGTCCGCGCCAGCTGCAGCGGATCTTCCGTACGGAAGGCCGGACGACTTTCCGGGATTACATGGAACATGTGAGGCTTACCGCGGTTTGCGCCGATTTGATCGGCACGGACCGGCCTATCGAGGACATCGCGCTTCTGCACGGATTCGCGACGCCGAACTACCTTTTTCCCGTATTCAAGAACAAATTCGGCATGACGCCGGCCGCCTACCGAAGGGTTCATTCCGCCCACGGCCAAGTGCCGTCGTCAACTGCCGGCAATGCTACTATTCGAGAGGAAGTGCAGCCATGAGCAAGAAACTGAAGATTGGAATCATCGGTACGGGAGGCATTGCCCGTGCTCACGCGAATGCTTATCTGAAACTGGATTACGTGGATATCGTCGCCGTTGCGGACGTCGTGCCGGGACGTGCCGCACAGTTCGCGGAATCGCTGGGCCTTGCGAACGCCCAGCCGTTCGACAGCCACGAAGCGCTGCTGAAGCTGGAACTGGACGGGGTCAGCATCTGCACTCCGAACGTGTCGCATCATCGGACCGCCGTCGACTCGCTGCGGGCAGGCAAGAATGTGCTGCTGGAGAAGCCGATGTCGGTGACCCTGGAGCAGGCGGTCGAGATGGTCGAAGCGTCCAATGCGTCCGAGCGGATGCTTACGATCGGCTTCCAGCCGCGTTACGACCCGAACATGAAGAAGCTGCAAGAGATTGTGCAATCCGGCCGGCTCGGCAACGTCTATTACGTCGAGACCGGCGGCGGCAGACGGCGCGGCATGCCGGGCGGCACGTTCATCCGCAAGGACCTGGCAGGCGCCGGCGCCATGGCCGATATCGGCTGCTATTCGCTGGACCTGGCGCTTAACACGATGGGCCATCCGCGCCCGCTTACGGTGTCGGCTTATACGTCCAATCATTTCGGCCGCAATTCGCTGTATCATCCGGAAGCCGATCGCTTCGAGGTTGAAGATTTCGGCGTGGCGCTCGTGCGTTTCGAGAACGACACGGTGCTGCAGTTCAAAATTTCCTGGGCGATGCACATGGACACGCTCGGACCGACGCTGTTTCTGGGCAGCGACGCAGGCCTCAAGGTCATGCCGGCCGGCAAAGGACCGTGGTCCGGCGTATGGGACGGCAAGATCGGCTCGATGACGTTGTTCCATGACGATTTCGGCGGTCATACGGATACGAGCGTTCCGCTGATCGAGCACTCGATCGACCTGTTCACCGCCAAGGTGCACGATTTTGCGGAAGCGGTGCGCGATGGCCGCCCTGCGCCGATTCCGGGCCAGCAGATCCTGATTCAACAGGCGATCATCGACGGCGTGCTGCGCTCGGCCGATCTGCGTCGCGAAGTGTCGGTGGAGCTGCCGGCGGACTTGTAAGATTGATGCTTTGTGAACATTGCCAAATGAGCAGCCTGGATCCCGTTCTTCCAATTGGAGGAGCGGGGTTTTTGCTATATAATGAAGGAAATGCAAGGCTGAAGGAGGAGGAGAGGGTAACGTCGACAGCGTTCCCATACGCCTCCTTCGCGATGAAGAAGATCATGGATCCGATCCCCGATCTGAAGTAAACTCGCAGCAAGAAACATCAAGAGAATGCCAGAGTCTCGTGGTACATTGTAGGCGAGGAACAGAAATGGAGGGGCGGCTGGCTTGAGCTATCATCAGCGCATTCAGAAGACGATCGACCATATCGAGCGCCATCTGGACGAGCCGCTCACGTTAGGAGAACTGGCGGACATGGCTGGATTTTCCGACTTCCACTATCATCGTGTCTTCCAATCCATGGCAGGAGACACGGTGATGGAATACGTGCGGAAAAGAAGGCTGGCCAGAGCGGCTTGCGAACTGGCGGACCCGGAGCGGAAAATCGTCGATGTGGCGTTTGAGCATGGATTTCAGACGCATGAAACGTTCACGCGCGCGTTCAAGCGGATGTTCGGCATGACGCCGGCAAATTACCGCAAGATGGGAATCCGCACGCCTGCATACCCGAAAGTCGACGTTCTTCAGAACAGGTACAATCCTTATTTAGGAGGCATTCGCATGGAGTATCGTATCGAGACGAAACCGGCATTCAAATTCATCGGGTACGCGCTGCAAACGACGTGCGTGGACGGGCAGAACTTGCGGGATATTCCCGCGTTCTGGCAGCGGCACATCGCAGCGGAAGGCTGGAGGCGCGTTCCCAACGCTATCCACAAGGATCGGCCAGTGGAACTGGGCATCTGTACGGACATGAATGTGGACACCGGGGAATTCACCTACCTTATCGGCATGGAGGCGGAGTACTTCGAGGGCGTGCCGGAAGATCTCGTCTGCCGCGAGTTTCCGGAAGCGGAATACGCGGTGTTCACGACGCCGAAGGCAACGCGCGAGCAGTTCTCGCCGACGATCCAGGCGACGTGGAGCGCGATCTACGGCGAATGGTTTCCGCATTCCGGCTATGAGCATGCAGGCGGTCCCGAGATCGAGTGGTACGACGAACGCTCCGGCCCGGACGCCGGGGACGAGCAGCAGATGGATATCTACCTTCCGGTCAAGCGGAAGGCGGAGTAAGACGGTGGGGGTGAAGGCTTGCCTTTGGGCAGGTCTTCATCCCTGCCTCGGGCACTTCTGTGATGCTGTCCGCATCATAATCGCCCGCATGCCCGCCAACCGCGCCCGCATGATGCTGTTCGCATCAAGACCTTCTATTAGTCGGCGATTCGAAAGTTTGTGTGCAAAATCCGTAACCGGTTACTCTCCGCCCTCGCTGTCTTTCTTTGAAACCTGCTCGCATTCCCGGTACAATACATCTGACAGACTATAGTTGGGAGATGAAATGACGATGACGGAAAATCGCAGGGTGGCGCTCATCGCGGGGGCGAGCGGAGGGATCGGCTATGCGGCGGCGGAGCTGCTGGCGCGCAAGGGAGTGCGCGTCGTTATCACATCCAGGGGCGGCGTGAAATTGGACGAGGCTTTGGGCCGATTGCGGGACATTCAGCCGGATGCGATGGCGATTGCGGCGGATATGGCGGATGCAGCAGCGCGCAGGCGGATGTTCGAAGAGGCCGATGCGGCGTACGGTCGTCTGGACATTCTCGTGAACAGCGTGCCGGGAGCAGCGCCGGCTTCCTTCATCGAGCACGGTGTCCAGCATATCGAAGACGGCATCACGAAGAAGCTGCTGCCCTATTTGGATAATATGAAAATGGCGTTCGAGCGGATGAAGGAGCAGCGGTGGGGGCGCATCGTCAACGTCGTCGGCAACATGTGGAAGGAGCCGGATCCGGCGCGATTTAATTTCGGTCTCGTCAATGCTGCGATCGTGAACGCGGCCAAAGCCGCTTCGTTCGAGCTGGCGCCTTACGGAATCACGGTCAACGGCGTCCATCCCGGCAGCATCCTGACGGACCGGCTGCGCAGTGTCTGGACTGCCGCTGCCGAACGCAGCGGGAGCACATACGCGGACGTGGAGCGCGCGGCTTCCGCCGATATCCCGGCCGGACGCGTCGGCACGCCGGAGGAAGCTGCGGCGCTGATCGCGTTCCTCGTCTCCGAGGAAGCGGGCTACATTACCGGCCAGCAGATTTCCGCCGACGGCGGCCTGATGCGGAGTATGTGACCGTGTAACTCGCCGGAGAAAGCACCGACAAGCGGGAATTACCCGACTTCACCGGGTAACTCGCCCGAGAGGATGTTCTACTGGGTTGTCGGTCTACGTTCGTCCCTGCTCGATCTGTTCGGCGAGTTCGTTCAGCTCCGTCCATCGCTCGAGCAGGCCGTCCAGCTTCGCTTCGGCTTCGGCTTGCTGCGCCATGAGCTCCTGCAGTCGGACGGCGTCGCTGCTCGCGACTTCCATCTCGGCGGCGATCCGCTTCAGCGCTTCCTCGGCTTCCGAGATCCAGCCGTCGATCTGCTCGAAATCCCGCTGATCTTTATAAGACATGCGAAGCTGGCGTTCACGGGACCCGCCGCCGGCCGGTTTACTGCTCGCCTCGGCACCTCTGCTGTCTTCGGTTCGTACCTCCGCTTTTGCCTGAGCATCCTTGAACGCACGATAATCCGAATCGCCCCCGACGTGCTGAACGATCCGGCCTTCGCCCTCGAAGGCGAAGATCCGGTCCACAACCCGATCCAGGAAATAGCGGTCATGCGATACGACGAAGACGACGCCGGGATAGGAGTCCAGATAGTCCTCAAGCACATTCAATGTAACGATGTCCAGATCGTTGGTCGGTTCGTCGAGCAACAGCACGTTCGGCGCTTCGACGAGGATACGCAGCAACTGCAGGCGCCGCTTCTCCCCGCCCGACAGGCGGGCAATCTGCGTCCATTGCGCCTCTGGAGAGAACAGGAAGCGCTCCAGCATCTGTCCTGCCGACAGCATGCTGCCGTCCGCCAGGCGAACTTGCTCCGCGCCTTCGCGAATGTATTCGATGACGCGCATCGATTCGTTCATCTCCGCATGCTCTTGCGTAAACCAGCCGAGCTTGACGGTCGGCCCGAGCTCCACGCGGCCGGCATCCGGGGCGAATTCGCCCGCGATCAGCTTCAGCAGCGTCGACTTGCCGCTGCCGTTCGGTCCGACGATGCCGACGCGGTCTTCCGGCACGGCGATATAGCTGAAATCCCGAATCAACGTGCGGCCGCCGAGCGACATCTCCACCGACTCGAGCTCCACGATCTTCTTGCCCAGACGCGACGACGCGACACTCATATCCAGCTTGTCCGCAGCCTGCCGTCCGGTCTGGTCCCGCAGCGCCTCGTACCGGTCAATCCGCGCCTTCTGCTTCGTGGACCGCGCCTGCGCCCCGCGCCGAATCCAGGCCAACTCGCCCCGCAGCAAGTTTTGCCGCTTCGCCTCCGAGGCCGCTTCCCGTTCTTCGCGTTCCAGCTTCAATTCCAGAAACCGGCTGTAATTCGCTTCGTAGAAATAAGCCCGCCCGCGGTCCAATTCGAGCATGCGGTTGCATACCCGATCCAAGAAATAACGATCGTGCGTAATCATGATCAAGGCGCCGGTTCTTCTGCGCAGATAGCTCTCCAGCCAGGCGACCGATTCGTTGTCGATATGGTTGGTCGGCTCGTCCAGGATCAGCACATCGGACGGCTGCATGAGCGCCGCGGCCATCGCTGCCCGTTTGCGCTGGCCGCCCGACAGCGTGTCCATGACCGCTTCATAATCCGTCATGCCCAGCTTCGTGAGCGCCGTCTTCGCTTCGGCTTCGATCCGCACCCGCTCTTCCGCATCTTGGCCCGGCCCGGCAGCGGCAAGCACATGACCGAGCGCCGTCTCGCCGGGCTCGAACGCGGGATCCTGATCCAGCATGCGAATGCGCACCCGACTGCCTGCTGTCACCGCGCCTGCGTCTGCGGGCTCCCGCCCGGCGATCACCTTGAGCAAGGTAGATTTGCCGGTTCCGTTCACGCCGATGATGCCGATTTTGTCGCCGCCCTCGACGCCGAACGTCACTTTTTCGAACAACAGCTTCATCCCGTACGATTTCGATATATTTTCCACCGATAACAAGTGCATGTGCTTCAACCCGCTTTTCATAAATTGCCGTTCCTGTCTTCTTCGCTATCATAACATATTTCCGGAACCCGCCGGCGCGTCGCCGGGATAACCGGACAGGCAAGCGGTTTCGCTTCGGCGACCGACCGACTTCACCATAAAGAGTGAAAATCCGTGCAATGTTCACACATTGATCACTTGAGAATGATTATTATTATTGATTGCGAATTGAGAACAATGGTATCCTAGCGGAAGTTAGATCTTTCATTACGATAGGATTGGATATTCGTAGAGAAAGAGGTGAAGCAGCGATGGGAATGCCGCCGGACGACAGCAGGGTCGGCGAGCGCGCAAGGAGGTTTGCTGAATGATGCCGAAATATACGTTCACGGCGCGGATCTTGCCGGCATTGACGGCGATCGCCTTGTTTTTTCTCGTTGGGAACAACGAAGCGGCGGCGGCCAAACTGGCGGACGGCACGTACGAAGTGGAATATACGGTGAAAAAGCCGGATAACGATTCGGTGTCCATCGCCAACGATTATTTTGAAAAACCGGCGCGGGTGGAAGTGCGAAACGGCGAAGCGGTTGTATATTTTCGGACGAATCACAACAAGTGGATCACGTCGCTCAAGTATCCGGCAGGAGCTGACGCCGTCGAATTGCAAGCCGTGGAGGCCAACGAGGCGGAGGATGCGAAAGTATTCCGGCTGCCGCACGCGAATGTGCTTGAGCCGGCCGTGCTCGTCGTGAATGTGAAAATCGACGAACTGGGCTACGACCAGGAATACGCCATTCGGCTCGTGTTCAAGACGGAGCAGCTTCCGCTGCAGGAGGAGCCTGCGACGGACGCCAAGCCAGTCGAGTCCGCCGTCGGCGAAGCCGTTCCGGGCGCCGCAACCCAAGGAAATGCGCAGGACAAGCCGTCCGCTGCCGGATCGGGACAGCAGAACCCGCCCGAGCAGCAGGAGCAGACGCAACCGCAGGTCAGTCCGTCAGCAGCTGCGCCGGAGCAAAGGGACGATCCGGTTACTATCGAGCCGGAGCAACAAGATCAACAAGATCAACAAGATCGGCAAGATCAGGAGAACTCCGGTGAGGCTGCAGAGGCATCGCCGGAGCGCTCCGCGGAACACACCGCCCCTGCGGCGACGAGCAACGATGCAGCGCAGAATGATAGCCAAGGGCAGGCAGCCGCTGCGCTGCCGGCAGGCGGCACGGAAGCCGAACCGTCCGGGAACGGCGCATGGCCTGCACTGATGACGGCGATCGCAGCAGTATGCGTTGTGGCGGTCGGCGGAGGATGGGCGTATCGGCGGCGACGCAACAAAACCCAATGAAAAACACAAATGGCGAACGAAGGAGCTTGAACCCATTGAGAAAAAAACTGGCTGGCCTCATTTCCTTATTGACTGCATTGATGATGGTTTTCTCTGTCGTACCTGCTTTGGCGGCGGAAGGCGCCGAACAGCCGGAACGGTCGTACCAGGTTGAATTCAAGGTGCTGAAGGACGGCACGGATGAAGTTTCGGCGGCCGATCAATATGTGCAAAAACCGGCGAAGGTGACTGTAGAAGACGGAGTCGGCTACGCCGAGGTTACTTTGCTGAAGAGCGCCTGGATTACCGCATTCGAAGTCGAGCAAGACGGTAAAATGCAAGCGGCCCCGGTCATCGGGCAAGACGAAGCTGCCGATACGCGGACAGTCAAGTTCCGGGTGGACAACATTCGCGAGAAGATCAATGCCCGGTTCATCGTCGAAGTGCCGGCGATGAATTACAAGGGAGAACATAGCACTCAACTGCTGTTCGATACGTCCGGCATGCCGGGAGCGCCGACACCTGCAGATCAAGCGGGCGGAACGGAACAAACGGGACAAACGGATCCAACGGGTGAAACGAATGAAGGCGTTCAAGGCGCTGGCGAAGTACAGCTTGCCGTCCTGAAAGACGGCACTGACGAGCCTTCGAGCCTGGGCAATTACATGAGCAAAACCGGACAGCTTCACGAGCGTGACGGTGCATATTTCCTGAGCTTCACCTTGTCCAGCAGCAGCCTGATTACCTCGTTCCAGTACGAAGGCGGAGAGGATTGGGTCGATGCGGTCGTGCTGGGCGAAGACAAGGAAGCCGACAGCCGTACGATCGGAATCGTCGTCACGGATCCGGCCCAAAAACAAAATGTGGCGCTGGAAGTGAACGCGGGACCGCGCGGAGTCATGAAGCATAAAGCGCAAATTGTCATTCAGGCCGCCGCGTCGGAAGGCAGTGAGGAAGGTCAGCAGCCGGCATTCCGGGATGTTCAGAATCACTGGGCCAAAGCGGCCATTGAAGAAGCGGTTGCGCTTGGCTTTGTAAAGGGCTATGAGGACCATACTTTCCAACCGGACGGCAAAGTCACGCGGGCGCAGCTCGCCGTCATTTTGGCCGGTGCGCTGAAATGGGGTCAGGCGGCAGACGTATCGGACGCGCCGGACCAAGCGGAAATTCCGGGCTACGCTGTGGAAGCCGTAGCGCAAGCCCGCGCGGCGGGATTGCTGGTCGGCGATGACAACGGAGCATTCCGTCCGAATGCCAACTTGACTCGCGCGGAGCTGGCCGTTATCGTTGCTCGTGCGGCAGGGCTTGAAGTTAGCGCCGGCGCTGTGCCGTCGTTCCAAGACGCGGACAGCATCCCGGCATGGGCCCAGCCGTCGGTAGCCGCCGCGGTGGAAGCGGGCTTGATGACAGGTCGCGGCAATGGCCTGTTTGCCCCGGCGGACGCTACGACGCGCGCTGAAGCTGTCACGCTTGTGCTCAAATTGCTGGCAGGCATTGTTGCCGCGAAGTAAATCAAGCGAAGCGAAAATTCGCGGTCAGCGAGGCCGCAGCGAAGCAGTCCATGAGGATGTCAGCGTGCTGGCATCCTCATTTGGCTAGGAGGGATGAATATGCAAGGGGATTGGCGATTAGGAAAGCGAGGCGGAAGCTGCCTGGCGCTATGCCTGCTGTTGGTTGTCGCGCTGCTGTCGGCGTGCGGATCCGATGATAGCAACGCCGGCGGCGGAAAATCGGCGACACCGGCGGCCGCGGGTATCGATGCCCAGGAACAGCAGAAGCCGAACACAGAGGATAACCCCTCCTTCCCCCGAATCGTCTCGACGACCGTGGCGATCACCGAGATCCTCGACCTGCTGGAGGTCGACCTCGTCGGCATACCTGCCAGCGTCAAGAAACTCCCGGCGCGCTATGACGGGGTGGACAAGGTCGGCAGCCCGATGAGTCCGGACATGGAATTGATTCGTATGTTGAAGCCGGATGAGGTGCTGTCCGTCACGACGCTGGAATACGACTTGGGGCCGAAGTATAAGAGTGCGGGCATCAAGGCCGATTTCCTCGATTTGACGAGCCTGGAACATATGAACGCAACGATATTGGAGCTCGGGCAGCGGTACGGACGCGAGGAGCAGGCGGAACGAGTCGCGCAGCAATACCGGGAGAAGATGGCCCAGATGCAGGCGGCGATTGAAGGAAAGCCGGCGCCGTCCGTGCTCATTCTGATGGGCATTCCCGGCAGCTACCTGGTGGCAACGGAATATTCGTACATCGGCGACCTGGTTAAAAGCCTGGGAGGCGTCAATGTGGTGCAGGGCGAGCAGGTGGAATATGTCGAATCGAACACGGAGCATCTGCAGCAGGCGAACCCGGACGTGATTTTGCGTGCTGCCCACGGCTTGCCGGATGAAGTGGTCAAGATGTTCGACGAGGAATTCCGCACGAACGATATTTGGAAGCATTTCAATGCCGTGAAGACGGGACGCGTCTACGATCTGGAAGAATCGCGGTTCGGCATGATCGGCAACATGGCCGTGAGCGATGCGCTGGACGACTTGATCGGGATGTTGTACGAATGAGCAGGAAATCGATCCGACTCTTTGCTTTGTTTGCCGGGTTGCTGGCGGCGCTGATTGCCGTGTTCCTGTATGCGGCGGTGACCGGGAGCATCCGCATTACTGCGCCGGAGCTGATCGCCGGCCTGCTTCGCGGGACGGATGAGCGTGTGGACGTGATTCGCGACTTGCGCTTCCCGAGGATCATCCTGTCGATGCTGGTCGGCGCGGCGCTCGCCGTCTCCGGCGCGCTGCTGCAGGCCGTGATGCGCAACCCGCTGGCGGATGCGGGAATTATCGGCATCTCCGCCGGCGCCGGCGTATTTACGCTGGTGCTGGCCGGGCTGTTTCCGATGCTGTTCTTCTGGACGCCGCTGTTTGCCTTCGTCGGGGGAGCGATCGCGTGCCTGCTTGTCTATACGTTCGCCTGGCAGGGCGGTCTCAGCCCGCTGCGGATGGTGCTGGTCGGCATTGCCGTCCATATGATCTTTACCGGCATCGGCCAACTGGTGCCGGCGTTCGTGCGATCCACGATCGGCCAGACGAACCTGATCAGCGCATCGACGTTTTCCTTCACGACCTGGGGAGATGTCCGGCTGCTGCTCGTTTACGGTTCGATCGGCCTGATTCTGGCGTATGTTCTGTTTCCCTGGTGCAACATGCTGCTGCTTCAGGACAAGACCGCGCACCATCTCGGCCTTCATGTCGTGCGGGCGCGCGTCGTGCTGTCGGCGGTGGCCGTGCTGCTGGCGAGCTCGGCGGCGGCGGTGGGCGGATTTCTTTTTTTCGTCGGATTGCTGGTGCCCGCGATCTCGCGAATTTGCGTCGGCTCCGATCACCGCGTATCGCTTCCCTTCTCTGCGCTCGCCGGCGCACTGCTGGTGCTGGCTGCCGATACTCTCGGCCGAACGGTGGCGCACCCGGTCGAAATTCCCGCTTCGGTCATCCTGATGATCATTGGCGGACCGTTCCTGCTCGTCTTGCTGAAGAAGGGAGGGCGGATGTATGGAAATTAACCGGGTCGTCTTCTCCCATGACAAGCAGAGGGAACATCTGAAAGGCGTTCAAGCCGAACTCGCTTCCGGCCTGATCACTACAATCATCGGACCGAACGGCTGCGGCAAATCGACCTTGCTCGGGGTGATGTCCGGCCTGCATCATCCGCAATCCGGTCAGGCGGTCATCGACGGCAAGGCGGTCCATCGCTACTCCGCGAGGGAGCTTGCCCGCAAGCTGGCAGCGGTGCATCAGCAGAACAGCGCTCCGGCGGATCTTACGGTCGAGCGGCTGGTCGGCTACGGGCGCATCCCTCACCGCGGCTGGTTCGGCGGCAACGACGAGGAAGACCGGGCAGCGATCGAATGGGCGTTAACCTGCACCGATCTGACCGGCAAGCGGGACGCTTCCGTCGAGAAGCTGTCCGGCGGCGAGCGGCAGCGGGTATGGCTGGCGATGGCGCTTGCGCAGAAGACCCCCATGCTGTTTCTCGACGAGCCGACGACCTATCTGGATATGTATTATCAATTGGAGCTGCTGGAGCTGATCAGGCGGCTCAATCGCGAATACAATCTGACCATCGCCATGGTGCTGCACGATATCAACCAGGCGATTCGCTACAGCGATCGCGTCATTGCCATGAAGGATGGAAGCATTGTCGCACAAGGCTTGCCGCAAGAAGTCATCACGCAGGAGAGCATCATGAACATTTACGGCGTCCGTGTCGTTGTCGTGCAAGAGGAAAGCGCAGGCATCTGCATCGTTCCTGTCGGCATCGGCGATCCGGTCCGGCGCTGAGGCGTCCATGAAGCTCGCATGACGCCCGAGACTTGGAACAATTGAACACGAATTGCCGAGAGGGCCGGGGCCGGCCCTCTTTCTTTTTTTTTGAGTCCGTCTCCTGCAAACCTCGCTTTTCGCATTTGCCGCCAGCCCCCCCTCCCGCCATTCCGACCGACTGCACATCCAAGAATAACACAGGGAATTCAAAGGATATTTAAGGCGGGAAACCGCTTACGCCAGTACAATGAACGTATGAATCGATGCTGAAAGCCTAAAGGAAGTGATGCTTGCTTGAAAGCGCTGTTGCGGTTCCGCCCGAATACTCGAATCCTGCGCATGAACATTCCGCTGTTTGTACTGTTTCTGCCCGCTGTTGCCTATTACGCCATATTCAAATATGCCCCTATGGCCGGCGCGGTCATCGCCTTCAAGGCTTATAACTTTCATGACGGCATATGGGGCAGTCCTTGGGTAGGCTTGCATTATTTCAAGATGATCTTCCAGTCTTCCATCAACGTGCAGATCATCTGGAACACGCTGCGGCTCAGCCTGATGAGCTTATTGATCGGATTCCCGTTTCCGATTATGCTCGCCATCCTGTTGAACGAAGCCCGGAAAATGTGGTTCCGCCGACTAGTTCAGACGATCGTCTATTTGCCGCACTTCTTTTCCTGGGTCATCGTTGCGGGAATCGTCATTACCCTGTTCTCTATGGAGTCCGGATTTATCAACCACTGGATTACCGAGTGGTTCGGGCGCCCGATTCCTTTCATGTATCAGGTCGGTACCTGGACGGCGATCTTCGTCGGAACCGGCATTTGGAAGGATATGGGGTTCGACTCCATCATCTATTTGGCCGCATTGTCCACGATCGACACCAGTCTGTACGAATCTGCGAGCATGGACGGCGCGAGCCGGCTGCGGCAAGTCTGGAACGTTTCCTTGCCCGGCATTAGCGGCACCATCGTTCTCATCTTCATCTTGAATATGGGCCGCGTCATGGAAGTGGGCTTCGATCAAATTTACAACCTGCAGAACAGTGCCGTTCTTTCCGTATCCGAAGTCATCAGCACTTATGTATTTAAGGTCGGCATTCAAGGAGCGCAGTTCAGCCTGACGACGGCGATCGGATTGTTCGAGGCGGTTATCGGATTGCTGTTGGTGCTGGCGGCTAACTGGGGCGCGGGCAAGATGGGCAAAAGCTTGTTCTAGAGGAAGTTCAAAAAGTCCGATTTTGATCACGAAGTATTTCAGGGAAGCAAATTCGACATCGAATCTTGAATTCAGCCGGATCTTCCGGTACTCATGTAGGTTTGTCTGCACTCCGTTCCTCGGATCCTAAGCTTCATTCAACCTTCTCGGTGCCGAAAACCGGCCTTTTTGAACACGTATTTCTAGGAAGGGGTGCCCCATGCGGGATTCGTTCGGAGACAAAATTTTCTCGGCAGTCGTGTATACCTTGCTGACACTGTTGCTTCTGCTCTGTTTGGGGCCGTTATTGAATATCGTTGCGGTATCGCTGAGCTCCACGACGGCCATCCAGACCGGGAAGGTGTTCCTGTGGCCGGTCGAGATCAGCTTCGACAGCTACAAGCTATTGGTCCACGGAACCCGGATTACCCGTTCGTTGTTGAACAGCGTGCAATTGACCGTGGTCGGCGTCGCGCTGTGCATGGCGTGTACGATCTGTACCGCATATCCGCTATCGAAGTCCTATTTTATCGGCAGACGGTTCTTCTCGCTTGCGATTGTTTTCAGCATGCTGTTCTCCGGCGGGCTCATCCCGACTTACATGGTCGTCAAAACGCTCGGACTCCTGGACTCTTATTATTCCATCTGGCTGCCCGGCCTGATCAGCACCTTCAACGTCTTGATCATGAAGAGCTATTTTGAGAATATATCCAGGGAAATCGAAGAAGCGGCTCGAATGGACGGCTGCGGAGAATTTCGCATCATTATCCGGATCATGCTCCCGTTATCGCTGCCAATGATCGCGACATTGGCTTTATTCTACGGCGTCGGCTTCTGGAACGCATTCATGTCGATATTGATCTACATCAATTCGAGCGAGAAATATACGTTAACCGTTCTCGTCCAACAGATGATCCAGAGCCAGTCGCTGCTTCAGGAACAGATGCAGTCGGATGCCTTGCAGCAGATGGTGCCGGAAAGCATCAAATCGGCGGCCATCATGGTCATGGTGCTGCCCATGCTGATCGTATATCCATTTCTGCAAAAATATTTTGTCAAAGGGGTGATGCTCGGATCCGTGAAAGGATAGATTGCAATGCGTATCGACATGCCTACAAGGGGATTTACAAAATTATTCGGGAAAAGGTGTGAAATGCATGCGTCAGCGTAAAATCAGACAAATCGCCATTGCCGGCATGATGGTCATGCTTGCGGCCGTTCTTGCACTGTCCGGTTGCAGCAAGAATAAGGAATCGAACAATTCGCAAGCGCCGGGCGAATCGAAGGCGGCAAGCGCGCCATCAACGTCTGCCTCAGCCGCGTCTCCGTCGGCTGAAGAGAAAAGGGGAAGCATCAGCGCGACAATCTATGACCGCGGCAACATCCCCGCCTCAGAGGGTACGATTGAGAACAACCGCTGGACCAAGTGGATCAACGGGAACTCGCCGGTAGACGTCAACTTCGTGCCGATTACCCGTTCGGCGGCAGCGGAGAAGGTGAACGTTCTGTTCGCTTCCGGCAAAGCGCCCGACCTGGTATTCGAGTACAGTCCATCGATCAAAAATCCGCTGTACGAGCAGAAGCAACTGATGCCGATCGACGATCTCATCGAGAATCATTCGACCGCTTACAAGGCCTTTTTAGAAAAATATCCGTCCGTACGCAAAGCAGGCACGAAGAGCGACGGGAAATTGTACGAGTTTGGTAAATTGAACGAAGCCGTGCCGATGAACGTCATTATCATCCGCAACGACTGGCTCAAAAAGCTGAATTTGCCGGCTCCGACGACAACGGACGAACTGCTCCAAACCGCCATCGCCTTCGCAACCGGAGATCCGGACGGCAACAACAAGAAGGATACTTACGGGATCGCGCTGAAATACGATCTTGGTGGCAATCTCGCCAACGTATTCGGGGTGGATTGGACGATGGAAGCGGACGGCACGATGACTTACCCGTTCGAAAGGCAAAAGACGCTCATCGACTTTGAAAAAACCTTATATGAGGGCGGAGTTGTAGACAAAGACTTCCTTACTGACAAGAACGAGGCCAAAGCCAAGCAGGATTTCCTGAACGGCAAGCTGGGCATCTATATTCCGCAAGCCAACACATTCAATCTCTGGTACGAATTATTCGTAACGGGTTACGCAACGATCAAACAAAACGATCCAAACGCTGAACTTGCGATCCTCCCCTATCCCAAATCGCCGGATGGCCAGTTTATGGCAGGATTGCAAAATCCGCTGCAGATGACAGCTGTCGTCAATGCTGCCGCCAAGGATCCGGAATCGGTCATGAAATATATCGATTTTCTGGTACAGCCCGAGACAGGGGTAACATTGAGCAGCGGAATCGAGGGCGAGCATTGGCGCAAAGGACCGACCGGCTGCCCGGAGGTGATCGATGCGGACAAATACAAGGCAGAAGTCAGTTATCATGCCGGTGTAGATTTCGACATGGTGTTCTCGAAGCCGGAATCCGGGACGTGCGGTTATTTGGCCAGCGCCTTCAATCCGAATGTACCGGAAGAGAAAGTCGCATTCGATCTGTTCAAGACCTCGATGATGAACATGTACGGTACGGATCTCTCGTCCTACTGGACGATTCCGAACTACGAGCATGCGCCGCCGCTGCCGAGCGAACTCAATGTCGGGCTGGAGAACGTCAACAGCAAGTCGCTTGAAATCTGGACGAAGGCGCTGCTTGGCGGCAAGAGCTACACGACCGATCAAGCGTTGGCGGATGTCAAGACGCTGTGGGAACGCGAGGGTGGAGCGAAAGTCGCCGAATTTTACACGAAGTGGTATGCGGACAACAAAGATAAGGCGTTCCTCAAACAGGATATGTACGATATCGTGCAGGAGCAGAAGAAGACGAACATGGAGCTGTTGAAATAAACGTTCCGGCAACGTTCAAGTCCGAACTTGACCGAGTCTTGACAAGCCGGCCAAATGAAGTTTATGGTGGATTCATCCGGAGAGACGGCAAGTAAGGGGACAGGGCGAACGATGCATGCCATCAGGCGATTTTGGAACTTGCACATCGGCTTCATCGGCAAGCTGATCATCGTCGTCGCCCTGATTACCTTGATGTCGTCTCTTGTTGTCGGCACGATCGTGTATCGTATGAATCTCCGGTTGTTCGAGCAAGAAATTTATAAGCAGTATTCGGCGGTCAACGAGCAAATGCTGGAACGCTTCTCCATGGAAGTCGAAGAAGTCGAACGGTTGTCGCAGTATATCGTATTCGACCCGGCTGTCATCCAATATATGAAGAAGTCCGATGAGACAGCGCCCGATGCGGAGATGACCTTCGACCAATTCATCGACATGAACAATTTGCACAATGTATTGAACCAGGTGAAGCTGGATGCCTCCAATATGCATGCGATGTTCGTCTACAATCTGCATGACAAAAACGTGTACTTCGACAATTACGGCGCGGTGTATCGTCTGGACGACGAATCTTACCGGTACGTCAAGCAGCGCCTGGCAGGCACGAATGGCGCGCTGATCTGGCTGAACATGCACCTGCCCAGCTCCGCCGACCCCGGCGCGGTCCGGGATTCGGTCGTTGCGGCTCGTTGGATGAAGAGCAAAAGCCAAGAGACCTATGGGATGCTTGTTCTCGTATTTGACACCGCTTTCGTGACCCGGTTCGTCGGCGATCCCGACTCGGCCTTGACGAGGACATACCTCGTGGCCCAGTCGAACGATGTGCTGTATGCCGATCCCTCTCCGATTCGATATGAGGATATTCCGCAATTTCCGGAATCGGAATCCCTGCTGCTGGACCCGGCCGGCGACGGGCACTATCTGTACGTCAAACATCGATCGAAGGCGGTGGAATTCACGCTGGTCAGCGGTACGTCGCTGGAGACGGTCCGCAAAGAGACAAAGGGCTTGTTCAATATCGTAGTCGTCTCGGGGCTGATCAGCATTGCTTTGGCAAGCATCGTCATCATTGCGGCGAGCATCCGGCTGACGATGCCGCTCAAGACGATGGTGAAGGCGATGCAGCGCATTCGGGCAGGGCACCTGGAGACGAAGATCAACGTTTCCACTCGTGACGAGTTCGCCTACCTGGGAGAAGGCTTCAATGCCATGGTCGATCATATCAACGCGTTGATTCGCGAAGTGTACATCAAACAGATGAAGGAATGGGAAGCCGAACTGAAGATGCTGCAGGCACAGCTAAACCCTCATTTTCTATACAATATATTCAATGAAATTTACTGGAAATTGTACAATCAAGGTGTGAAGGACACCGCCGGGATTATCAAATCGTTGTCCGACATTTTGCGCTATTCCCTGAAGCCGATTCAACATCCGACCACCCTTGGCGAAGAGATGGTGCAGATGAACAATTATTTGGCCATCCAGATGGCCCTGTTCAATCAGGATTTGACCTATCGAATCGAAATTCCGGATCAATTGGCGAATTGTCAAATGACCCGGTTCCTCATACAGCCGCTTGTGGAGAATGTTTTCGTCCACGCCTTCAAGAATCATGCCGGCGCTAAATATTTGCATATCGGGGCATCGGTCATCGGCAGCAAATTGGCCATCGACATTGTCGATAATGGGGTGGGGATTCCGGAGCAGCATCTGCGGTACTTGCTGCAGGAAGACGAGCAGCAGTTGGAGCATCTCGGCATTCGTCTGGTGAAGCGGCGAATCGAGCTGACGTATGGCGAATCCTACGGCTTGTTTATTTCGAGCAAAGTGGGGGAAGGAACGAAGATCGTGCTTCTGCTGCCTTATGCCGGAGCGGCGTAGAAGATATGGGGGATAACAAGGGGGGCGGACGATGACGGCGACCATTCTCATAGCGGAGGATCAGCCCCATTTTCGCAAAGGTCTGCATTCGATCGTAGAGCAGCAACTGCCGGCATACACGATCATCGGCGAAACGGGCAACGGGGACGAAGCATGGAGCCAGATCAGCTCGCATCCGCCGGAAATTGCGCTGCTCGACATTCATATGCCGGGGCTGAGCGGGATCGAAGTGGCGGAGCGGATTCACTCTCATCGACTGGATACGGTATTTGTCATGATTACCGGGTATCAGGAATTCCATTACGCGCAATCGGCCGTACGCTACGGGGCGTTCGATTTCATCCTGAAGCCGTGTTCGGAGGACGAGATCGTCTCGATGCTCGACAAGGCGAACCGTAAAGTGCAGGAGAGGCAATCGGCGCGTCAGCGAATATCGCTCCCGAGCCCGGACAAGGCAGATTCTGCCGCCATGCGCGGCAGCAACGCGATCGTGGACAAGATTATCCGATTCATCGACGAGCATTACATGCAGGACTGCAGCGTCGCAGCCATCGCCGCGAATGTTTACTTGAACCCAACCTATATAAGCACGTTATTCAAGAAGCACACCGGCATCGCTTTGTCCGCTTACCTGACGAAGGTAAGGCTGGAACAAGCCAAGGCGCTGCTGGACGGCACCGACATGAAGGTGACGGAAATCGCGGAAGCGACAGGATTCGGCGAATCTGCTTACTTTGCGAATGTGTTCCGAAAGGCCGTCGGCGTCTCCCCTTCAGATTACCGGAATGCCGGGGCGATATCGAAGCTCGCTCGACAGACTCGATGAAAATGCTGAGATCCCTGGAGGACTCAGCATTTTTTCTTTATAATATTTGTGAGCCCGACTTGGATTGCCAAGTCCCCTTCAAGGAGGACGTATCATTGAAAATCAAAGTGCTGATCGCCGACGATAATTCTTTCATTAGAGAAGGCATGAAAATTATTCTGACCAGCTTCGACGACTTCGAGGTGGCAGCCACGGTCGGGGATGGCGAGGCGGCGGTGGCGTATTGCCGGGAGAACGACGTGGACGTGGCGCTGCTGGACGTGCGGATGCCGAATATGAACGGCGTCGAGGCGGCGCGGATCCTTGCGGCGGAGACGAACGTCAAGCCGCTCATTCTGACGACGTTCGACGACGATGAATACATATTGGAAGCGGTCAAAGCCGGCGCCCGCGGCTACTTGCTCAAGAACAACGATCCCGAACGGATCCGCGACGCGATCAAGAGCGTGCACGGCGGCCATCGCGTCTTGCAGGATATCGTGCTGGACAAGATCGCTTCGAACCTTAACGCCATTAACGCCGCGCCGCCTGCCGCTCAAGTCCCATCATCGCCGCCGGAAGCGGACAAGATCGATCGCAGCATGTTCACCGAGCGGGAACTCGACATCATGGCTCACATTGCCAGGGGTTTATCAAACAAGGAAATTTCCAAGAAGCTGTTTCTTTCCGAAGGAACGACGGCCAACTATATCACCTCGATCTTGAACAAGACCGGCCTTGCGCATCGCACGCAGATCGCCATCTACTACTTGACGGGCGAAGTCCGGCCAAGTGGCGAATAGGAGAATCGGCGCATGGAATTGTGGATGATCGGCAGCAAGTCGGCACTGCTCGCTTATGTGATCGCGGCCTCCTTCTTTCTCACGGCGAAGACGACAGCTTGGGAAGTTCTCGCCTATTTGAGCTGCATGATTGCCATTTTCCTGGTGCCGATCTTCAAGAAGGCGCGGCCTCGCATGCTGCTGACGGTGCTGACCGCAGCGCTCGTCGTCTGGTTCGCCTATCAGTTGAACCCGATGTTTCTTCTCCTTTTGCCAGTGAGTCTCTGCGAATTCGTTCATTACGCTGCGGGCAAGACCGTCTATGGGCTCGGCCTCTTGGCGCTGTCCCTGATTCTCGTGCCGCATGAGCAACTGCCGCTCTATGTGCTCGTCTCCGTGCTCGTCTATTTGCTATGCGCCGGACTGCGGCTGTACACAGGCAAATTGAGCCGCATGGAAGACCGTCAAGAGGCGATGCGCGAGGACTTGCAGCGGCTGACACGCTCTTTGCACGAGAGCAACGAATACATCCGCCAGTCCGCTTATACGATCAAGCTGGAGGAGCGCAATCGCCTGTCCCAGCAAATTCACGACGAGGTCGGACATGCGATGGCCGGCGCGCTGATCCAGATGGAAGCGTCCCGCAGAGTGCTCGCATCGAACCCTGGACTATCGGCCGAATTGTTGGGCAACGCTATCTCGATCTCGAAGGAAGGACTGGAGCGAATTCGGCTGACGCTCAAGGACATGAAGCCGAAATCGGAGGAGCTCGGCATCAACCGCCTCAGGCTCTTCGTCGACGAGTTGGCCGCGAAGCATGCCATCGCCGCTTCCGTCGTTCATTCGGGCGACATTGACCTCATTACGCCGATGCAGTGGAACATCATCCAGCTCAATGCGACCGAAGCCGTCACCAATTCGCTCAAGTATAGCGCCGCCACGGCGATCTCCATCGAGATCAGCCTATTGAACCGGTTCGTCAAGGCGGTCGTCGCCGACAACGGCCGCGGCGCGGCCAAGATCATCAAGGGGCTGGGCATCGTCGGCATGGAGGAGCGGGCTGCTTCGGCAGGCGGCAACGTCATCGTCGACGGCTCGAAGGGCTTCACCGTGACGACTTTGCTTCCGATTTGAGAAATGGGTCATTAGAGACAGGACAATCGGCAATGAGTGTCCATCCAGATGATGTTTTATTGGGCAGCGGGGTTGAGGCGGCTCAAACCTTTTTAATGTTTGCTTACATTCGATTTTCGTCGGGATGCAGAGCATCCCTTATTTGCGTTGCATTGGCTTGTATGCCCGATTAATCGCGAAATTCCCCCGCAGGCGGACGATGGCTTCCCCCGAACGATAATAGTACAATAGGACAAAAATCAAATACATTTGACTATTTATAAACGCTGAATTCAATCTATAATTATTCATAAGAATCATTCCTGACGAGCATTGACCCAAATCAGGTTCAGTATAATTATACAAAAAAATGGCCGATATGTCGGCAAGGAGGCTGCCATGAATTCCATTCATCGAACAGCCATAGTTACCGGGGCGGGGTCGGGGATTGGAGAGGCTGTCGCCAAATTGTTCTCGTCGCGCGATATTCGCGTAGCAGTTGCAGACTGCGACCTAGCGGCAGGCCAGAGAGTGGTGCGGGAAATATGCGCTCAAAGAGGCGAGGGTGCGGCGGTATTTATACACACCGACGTGTCCAGAGAACCTGAGATTATCGATTTGGTGGATCGGGCGCTCGGTACCTGCAGGCATTTGGATATACTTGTAAATAATGCGTCCATCGCTCTTGCCAAGCCGATCGATCGGCTGCAGGAGGAGGAATGGGATCGGATCATGGATGTGAATTTAAAAAGCATGTACCTCATGATCAAGCACACGATTTCCGCTTTGCGTGCCCGGCGAGGCGTTATAGTCAATATGGCTTCTCTCAACGGGCTGGTTGGACAGCGCATGAATGCTGCTTACAGTGCCTCCAAAGGTGCCGTGATCGCGATGACCAAGTCGTTGGCGCTCGATTATGCGGCCGACGGTGTCAGGGTCAATTGCATTTGTCCGGCAGGCGTCAATACGATGCTGCTTGAGCGTTGGATCAATCAACAGGAAGATCCCGCCGCGACTCGGAAACAACTGGAACGCATGCATCCTGTCGGGAGGATTGCAGAACCGGACGAAATCGCGCGCGCGGCCTACTTCCTGGCAGGAAATGATGCAGGCTTTATTACCGGCGTGGCTCTGCCGGTGGATGGAGGGGCCTCATTGGGCTATTGAACCGGGCACATAATTCCAGTTTAATGAAAGCGTATATAAAGCGGGTGAAGCAGCTTTTTGTCCGCTTTTTATAAAAAAATCAAATGGAGGGTTTAAGATCATGAAGAGACTATGGTTGTTGAGCTTTCTGGTCGTATTTGCGATTACGATGGTCGTTTCCGGTTGCACGAGCGGAAGCAACAAGAATACCGAACAGAATCAGCAAAGTCAGGCGACCAAGGAACCTGTAAAGCTGAAGGTTTTGTTCGGCGGCGACGGGGAGAAAAAGGAACTGCTTGTAGACAAATTCAATAAAGAAAACAAGGACAATATTACGGTTGAAGCGGATTTCATTTCCGTAGATAATTATGCGGACACGATCAGAACAAGAATAGCGGCCAACGATCTGCCCGACATGTATACGGTTTATCCCGGCAATTATATCGCGGAATGGTCCAAAGACAACGGTCTTCTGGCGTTGAACGATATGACCAATGTAATCGAGACCTATAAAGAAGGAACATTGGATATTTTCACTTATGAGGGCAATGTATATGGCTTCCCGAGAGCGAGTCAGGCGCTCTTGACGGTGTACAACAAAAAGATATTTTCCGATCTGGGGCTTTCCGTTCCGAAAACATGGCCGGAATTGATGGAGACCGCGCAAAAAATTAAAGACAATGGCATTATTCCGTTTGCAATGGGCGGCGGTACAAGCTGGCTCATCCCGTTGATACCGTATACGATTGCTCCGTCCGCAGTCTATGCCGACAGTGACTGGGAGCAGAAGAAGAAAAATAAGGAGGTCACTTTCGCGGACTCCGGTTGGAAATCTGTCATGGAAAAATTGATGGAAATTATCGATAAGGGTTATTTCAATGTGAACGCGATGAGCGCGTCCTTTGAGCAGTCGGAAGAGATGGTGGCCCGCGGCGAAGCGGCCATGATCATCAACGGTCAATGGGTGTATGAAGATATCATCAAGATCAATGCGGATGCCGATCTCGGAGGCTTCCCGGTGCCGGCGATCGACAGTGCCAATGAACCCTTGATTGTTCCCACCAACGTGTCGGACGCAGTCGGCATCAGCGGAAAGACCAAGCATCCGGAAGCGGCCAAAGCTTACCTGACTTATCTGGTCAGTCTGCCGACCGTCGAGGCCATCAATACCGGAAGCTCGGCATCCCCGTTGAAAGCGTCGAACTACCCGATATCGCCCGCCATGGATCAATTCAACGAGCTGACGAACGGTCTGGGTACCTACACGTTTCTGAACAACTTTTGGCCGGCCGGATTTGCCGAGGATTTTGTCAGCATTACCTCCGAACTCATGTTGGGCAATCTAACCGTAGACAAAGCGTTGAAAGAACTCGATACGTTGTACGACAGGAGATTGGCTCAAAATTAACAGAGGCAACAGTCTGCATGATGGCTTGCAGCGCGGCGTCATGCAGACTGTGAAATCGGGAATGTGAGGAAACCCAATGCGCAACAAGCCAAGGCAAAGCAATTTCGGTTATTTGCCTTTCGTATTGCCTGCATTGCTCTTGTTCAGTTTGTTTTTCTTTTTCCCCATGATTTTAAGCATGTATTACTCTTTTACGAACTGGAACGGGTTTTCCCAGACGGCGAAGTTCAACGGACTCGCGAATTTTACTTTGATGCTGGAAGACCGGTCGTTGATCAAAGCTCTGAAAAACACCTTGATCATTTGCGTCTACAGCATTCTGAGTTTTAATGTTCTTGGCATCGGCGTGGCGCTTCTGATGGATCTGCCGCTGCGCACGAGAGGCATGCTGCGCATGTTGCTTTTTTTACCGGTGATGCTCAGCGCGGTAGTTGTCGGTTTTGTCATGTCCTATATTTTTTCGTGGGACGGCGCAATCAATCGTTTTTTTGAATGGATCGGAATGAATTTTCTCATTCATGACTGGATGGGCAATGTGCGTACCGTGCTTTCGACAATCATTGTTACGGAGGTATGGCAATCGTTTGGTTTTCACGTGATTATTTATTTGGCCGGGCTGCAAGGCATCCCACAGGATTATTACGAATCGGCCATGATCGACGGCGCCAAATTTTGGAGGAAGCTGTGGCACGTTACACTGCCGTTGCTTGCGCCTGCCATTACGATCAATGTCATCTTATCCACCATCAGAGGGATCAAGGTGTTTGACTCTGTACTGATCATGACGGACGGAGGTCCGGGATATGCGACCCAGACGATCTCCTTGCGCATCTATAAGGAGGCTTTTGTCGCTCAGCATACCGGTTATGCATCCGCGGTATCCCTGGTCATGTTCATTGTCATTATGCTGATCAGCATTGTGCAATTGAGGTTCTTTCGCCGAAAGGAGTTGCAGATGTGAGCGGCAACAAGCTTGGCGGCAAGCTGAAGTGGATGTTGATCGAATTGCTGATTTATGCAGGAGCCGTTTTTTATTTATTTCCCATCTATATCATTGTCACCATGTCCTTCAAGACCAAAGCGGAGTTTGCGGACAACGCGTTTCGTTTGCCCAAATCGTTATTTCTGGATAACATCGTGGAAGCCTGGGGAAAGATGCACTACTTCGTCGGCTTTTTTAACAGTGTGCAACTGACGTTTTTTTCATTAATCGGCATATTGATATGTGCATCAGCCGCCGCTTATGGCATTGCCAGAGCGAACAGCAGACTTTACAACGGTTTCCTTATTTATTTTCTTACCGGATTCATGGTGCCTTTTCAAATGTTGCTGGTGCCGATCTATAAATTGTTGAAAGAGTTAGGCTTGATCAATACAAAACCGGGCATGATTCTTGTGTTCATCTCCACCAGCATACCGTTTGCCGTCTTTCTCGTTACAGGTTTTATCAAAGGGGTTCCCAAGGAATTGGACGAATCCGCGTACATTGACGGAGCGAGCAAATTCGATATCTTTTCCCGCATTGTGTTTCCATTGCTTGTTCCGGTTCTGACCACGTTGACCATATTGAATGCCATGTTTATCTGGAATGAATTTTTGCTGCCGCTGATCTATCTGCAAGGCGAGGCGAACCGGACGATTATGACAACGCTCTTTGCCTTCAAAACAAGTCAATATACGACAAACTGGACGTTGCTGGCTCCTGCGATGATGCTGACGTTATTACCGCTTGTAATCCTGTTTTTATTTTTGCAAAAATTCATTATCAAAGGCATGATCAGCGGCGCCGTGAAGGGTTGAGATCATTCGGAGGGATCGACCATGAAAATTGTGCATGCAAAAGCGGAAGCGTACCGGATCGCGCCGTCGGTGCCTTGGGAAGACGCTACCCATAAGGTAAGCGGCATTGAATGGATCGTCGTGATTGTTACTGCGGATAACGGATGCAAGGGGACCGGCATCAGCTATACGGTTGGCATCGGAGGTACGGCGATTCATCGTCTGCTCGAAGATTATGTGCTTCCCATGCTCGTCGGCAAGGACCCGCGCGATACGGAGGCGGTCTGGACGCATTTATTTCAACAGCTGCACAGGTGCGGCAGCGGAGTGACGAGTCTGGCGCTTGCGGCGGTGGATATTGCGATTTGGGACTTGCTGGGCGTTTACTATCGTCAACCTCTTTACAAGCTGCTCGGCGGCGCCAGATCGCGCGTACAAACCTATGCCAGCGGCATCGATTTTCATCTGGATCTTCCGGCGTTGCTTGACAGAATAGACGAATATATTTCCGAAGGATATCAACATGTAAAAATAAAAATTGGCAAACACTGCCCGGAAGAAGATTGGGAGCGCGTGGTCAAGGTCAAAGAAAAACTTGGACCCGGCAGACGTCTTTATGTGGATGCCAACCAGAAGTGGGACGCTGCCGAGGCTATCCAGCGTTGTCGACACCTGGACAGATTTGATCTCGGATGGCTGGAAGAGCCGGCTTTTTCAGACGATGTCGACGGCCACTGCCGATTGCGGCAGTCGATGACAACTCCTTTGGCCATTGGGGAGAGTCTCTACAATAAGTATCAATTCCTGGAGTTTTTAAAGCGGGATGCTGTGGATATTGTGCAAGCGGACGTCGCGAGAGTCGGGGGAATTACGGAATGGATGAAAATCGCGCATCTTGCCGACGCGTGGAGGAAACCGGTGGCTCCGCATTTTTTGATGGAATTGTCCGTGCACTTGCTCTGTTCCGTGCCGAACGGGTTTATATTGGAAAACGTGAAGGGCGGTTCGCTCAGCGATATGGGCGTGTTGCTGCAACCGATCACGGTCGTCGACGGGTATTGTACGCCCTCCGATGAACCGGGGCACGGTATCCGGTTGGACTTTGACAAGCTGCAGCCTTATAAAATAGATTCCGGCAAGTTGCAAAACATGGATTTGACAAGCAGCAAGCTCTGATCAGGCTTCATTCTCGGCAGGGGAGGAATTGTATTGCAAACCGTAAAGGTTCAAAAGCTGGAAGCTCGCGCATTCAAGCCGTTTGGCTGGGTGATCGTCGCCCCTGACGGCCAAGCCGATATTGAAACGGGATTTGTGCAATATTGGCACGACGTGGTCGATTTAACCCGCTTAAAGAACGGCATGATCGGATTTCTGAAAGTGAAAAGAGTGCCTTTGGCCATCGATAGATTGGAAATGCTGCCAAATGGCATGGAATTGTATATATCGACGGACGGGCTGCCGAGCGTTATGGCCGTGGCGCCGCCCGACCCCCTTACGGGGGGACCGGACATCGGCAGGCTGTCTGCATTTGTGCTGGAGAATGGCGTCAGCCCTGTCGTTGCCCCGGGCATTTGGCACTGGAATCCATTTCCGCTGTCGGAGACGGCTCATTTTGCCCTTGTTATTCAACGAGAGGTGATCATTCAAGGGAAGAATGGCTGGCAGACCGATCCGAACGAAGTACGGATTGCGCAATTCGAGCAGGTCGCCATCGCGCTCTGAGCTTATTTTTCATAGGATTCCGACTTCAAGTGATTTTTCCTGTAATTCAGCGGACTGACGCCAACTTCTTTTTTGAAAATTTTGCTGAACACATAAATGTCGCCGAAGCCCGTTTCAAGGGCGATTTGCTGGATGGGCTGAGAGGTGGTCATTAACAGCAGCTGTCCTTTGCTCAAACGAAGATTGCGGACGTAAGCCATGGGCGCCATTTCCATGATTTCCTTAAACACATAGTGGAATCTTGTTTCGGAAAGCCCCGATATGTCGGCAAGCTGCTCGCGGGTAATATTTTCCGCAATGTTTTCCTGGATATAACGCAGAACGGGAGATATCTTCTCTACTTTCAATAAAAAATTTATACTTGTCTCTTTCAGACTCGATCTGCCGACAATCGTTTGCAGCAGCAAAAGCGCAGCGGTTTTTGAACGAATGATCTGCTCTATGTTTAAGCGGTCGGTGAAAGTCGATTGGGTCTCGAGAAGCTCCCTCAAGCTGTTGTTAACGATGCCGGCGTCATCTTCCGGCAGCATGAGCGGAATTTTGAATAAGGAAAGCAAGTCAAAATGATCGAAAATGGTGTAATGGATGTGTGCTGCGCTAAGAATACCCTCTTCCGCCAAGCCGACTTTGTGAGGGATGTTGGGCGGGATCACTACACTGGCGCCTTCCGGAAACAAGACGGTTCCCTTTTCCTTCAGGTCGCAATGATATAAACCTTTATTGACATGCACGACGACGGTAAAAGGGAGATTTCGCCATTCCGTCTCATGAGAAACGAACGGTCGCACGCTTGAACCTCCATAATACTCGTACGACAGAGATTTGTGGATTACCGTATTCAACGCTTGCTGGCTGACATTCATGAGCATTCCTCCGGCAGTCGCATGAAGCTGGTTCAATTATAACAGAAACCAAATAATGATAGGAGAGGGATAAATAGATGAATTGGCGCAACATAGCTACTATTGAAAAGCGGAGGTCAACCGTTTTCAGCAATGGCGGATGGAATATAGACGCATACCCTGATATTGAGCCTTTGCACGCTGGGAAATCGATTACAATCGGGCAATTTTCCGGTCCCGGTGTGATCACTCACATTCATTCGACACAGCATTGGCCGTATCCGCCTACAGACGACCTTGCGGAACGGGAAAAACGAAAAGCTTTGTCCGCCCGCGGCATTCTGATTGAAATTTATTACAACGATTCCGTTGTCCCGTCCGTAAGAGCACCGCTCGGCGATTTCTTTGGCGATGGATGCAACGGGTTGTCCGAATATTTCTCCAGCCTGTATATCGAAAAAGCGCCCGAATCTTATAATTGCTATTTTCCGATGCCTTTTGAAAAATCGGTAAAAGTAATGTTGATCAACGAAACATCGCTTGACTTTACCAATTACAGTTTTGTCGAATGCGAGACGCTGCCGGAATGGGACGCATCGCTTGGATATTTCCATGCCGCATGGGACAGATTCGATTTTCAATTGTCCCCCGACACGAATAAACCCTTTTTTCAAATTGACGGATGCGGTCATTTTCTCGGCAGAACATGGAGCATATGTACGGACGAAAGCCTGTTCAGGAACTTCTTTTTTATTATGGAAGGGAATAACGAAATTCGTATTGACGGCGAAACGCACCCTTCCATCGATTATTTGGGTTCGGAGGATTCTTTCGGGTTTTCATGGGGATTTAGCGGGACCTTCGCCGGGTTGAGGAATGGCATTACTTGCAATCGGAAGTCGCCCCATATGCTCGGCATGTACCGCGTTCATGATGTCAATCCGATCCGGTTTCACAAAAGTTTCCATTTGCGGCTCAATTGGCAGCACGAATTCAAGCAATTGCCCAATCTGCATCATCATCTTGAAACGATGAGACAGCTGTCGCGGGAAGAAGACCGTTTGTGGCTGGATTACGCCACCACCAATTACTGGTATCAGGAGACGGTCAATACTTCGGACAGACGCATGCCGCCGCTGGACAGACGAATCGCGCCGCTGCTTCGCTCCAATCGACCCGTCAGTTAGACAAGCGCATGGAGAAGAACAATTGCAACACAGCGCTCGTATTGATTTTCGGCGTCATTGCCGTTTCGACATCGGCCATATTCATTAAACTGTCGACGGCGCCTTCGGCGGTCATTGCTTTTTATCGTTTGTTTATTGCGGCAGCGTTGATGAGTCCGTTTATTCACCTGAAAGGGAGATCGGGGTTCGGGCTGCTCAGAGGCAGAACGCTGTTATACACCTGCCTGGCAGGCGGATGTCTGGCGCTGCATTTCTTGCTTTGGTTCGAATCGTTGCAATATACGTCCGTGGCCAGCTCTGTCTTTTTTGTTACCCTGTCCCCTTTATTTTCTTATTTGGGCGGTTATTTCTTCTACGGCGAAACGTTATCCTGGCGGCAAATAAGCGACGGTTCAACTGCGATTATTGGCGGCTTGATCATCGGATACGGCGACCTTCAATTAAGCGGCATTGCCTTGCGGGGCGATCTTCTGGCTGTCTCGGGCGCCGCCGCCGCCGCCGGCTACTGGCTGATCGGCCAGAACGTCAGAAAAGAACTGCCCGCATTCGCTTACACCTATATTTTATATACGGCGAGCGCTGCCGTTCTGTTGATTTACGCGCTGGGGACGCGAAGTCCGTTATTTTCTTTCAGCAAAATGGACGGGTTGATATTTTTGCTATTGGCATTGATTCCTACGTTGCTCGGGCACAGCTTGTTCAATTGGCTGCTTCGATGGGCGAGCGCAACATCGATATCGACCAGCATCCTGGCCGAATCCGTCATCGCTTCCGTTTTGGCTTACCTGATTTTCGGCGAAAAAATATCGATCTGCCAGTGGGTTGGCGGCGCGTTGATCGTAGCGGGAATTTACCGCTTCATTCATAAAGAATGGAGGAAATAGCATGGATGCCCCCTGTCTGTGGTACCCCGGTCCTTCAAGGCGGCAAAATGTGTTCATCGCATTCCAGGCCGGGTTATCGGTCGAGCACAAGGATCGGATTACTCTGCGAATGTTTGGCTGCAGCATGTATCGGGTTTATCTGGACGGCGTCGAGATAATGGAAGGTCCTGCCCGCTTTGCGCCCGAACATCCCGAATATGACGAGATGTCCCTCTTTATGCTGCCGGGAGAACGATTGTTAACCGTCGTCGTTCACGATTATGGCGTACATACCCGTATTATCATGGGCGGTATCCCCCCTTTTCTGCAATGCGAAGCCGTCGGCGGGAGAGGCCCTTATGAACTGCGCTGGATGTGCAGGGAACTCGAAGCTTACGGCCATATCGATCGAAGAATCAATGCGCAGCTGGGCTGGATGGAAATCTGCGATACCCGGCTGCTTCCGGACTTGAGCCAACCGTTTGACGAGAGCGTATGCCGCAATCCCGCTGTTATTCTCGACCCGCTTCGGCGGCAAACCTGCATGCCCAAGACCGTCGGAGACAGCTTGACGCTCACGGTTGAAGGAAGCCGGCTCATGCAGGGGAAGTATGCGGATCAGTTCGGATACGCCGACGACGATCCGCCCATCCGTTTCATCAGCCGCGATTTGCACCCCGATTTGCCGGCCGACGGTTGTTGGCTCAGATTCGACTTGGGCAAAGTGGGGCTGTACAGACCTTCCATAACGATAGACGTTCCCGCAGGAACTGTGATTGAAGCGGGATATTGTGAAATGCTGACCCATCATCGCGTATTTCCGGTAATACCGCTATCCGGAAGCTCGTCCTGTCATATGGACAGGTGGATTGCCGCCGGCGGAAGGCAAACGATTCAAAGCTTTGTGCCCCGCGGTTTTCGTTATATTGAAATTCATTTAGCCGTCCGGCCGGATCAACTGGGCGAAGTAAAGGTTTGCGGTTTGCAACGATCGATATATGACCGGGCGCCGGGCGCTTTCTATTGCAGCGACCCGCTATTGAACAAAATTTGGCAAGCGGGAGCAGACACCTTGCGCGCTTGCTGCGAGGACGCTTTAATCGATACGCCCACACGCGAACGCGGTCAGTGGATCGGCGACGCGGCAATGATTGGCATGGAGCTGCTCAGTGTAACGTATGGCGATTTGGCCTTGATCCATCGGGCATTCACGCAAGCCTCCTATCGCAGGAGAGCAGATGGGCTGGCTGCGGGATTGTGTCCCGGTCAGGAAGCTTATTTGACCTCTTACGCGCTATATTGGATAAGCGGCTGTCTTCGTTACAGCCGGCTTACGGGCGACAATCGTATTTTGCACGCTTGTTACGCAACGGCTCGCGAGACGATCGATTTCTTCTGGTCCAGGATGACTTCAAGAGGCGTTTATCGCTTGGAGACATGGGACTTTCTGGATTGGGGTCATGCTGTGGCCGCGGATGAAATCAATGTCAGCCTGAATCTGATTTTGCTGCAAGCCCTTCGGGATCTGCGAGCCTGGGAAAAACTGATTGATATCGATGATAAGCAAGCAGAGCGGGACCAACAAATCAGCACGCTGCTGAATTTGTCCGCCACCCTTTATCGGAACTCGGATGATCAGTTTGTAAAATCAATTCCCGCGGAAGGCGTTATCAAACCTGAACAACAACAGGGGTATCATGCGACCGTGTTGGGACTGACGTATGGATTGCTTGAATCGAATCTTCAGCAAGCGGAAGCGATAGAATTTGTGAAGCGGCATATGAACGCTTGCTTCCCGAACGAACGGGCAGCGCCCAGACTGGCGCATCCGTCGGCCAATCACGATCGGTTGATTACGCCCAGCTTCGGCCATTTCGCGCTGATGGCGCTTTGGGAAGCGGGAGAAGCCGACTTCGTTCTCGATCAATACCGCAGCTGCTGGGGATGGATGCTGGAGCAAGGCGCGACCACGTTGCTGGAGGTATTCGATACGAGGTGGAGCCATTGCCACGCCTGGTCCGGCTCGCCGACATGGCAGATGTCCCGCTATGTCCTCGGTCTCATTCCCGTACCGGAGCAAGGAAGCTGTCAGTTTCGGCTGAACTTTCAACCCGGCGCACTGGAATTTGCCTCGGGCAAAGTTCCTTTGACAGGCAAAAGCGGAGCGGTGGCGATTTCCTGGCAGCAAACCGGACGGAATGCCTGGAAATATGCCGTGGAAACCGATCATGCGATTTCTGTTCGCATTGACGATCGCAAGCAGCTTTATTTCACGGATGATCAGGGGATAGAGGTGCCTGCATATTCACAGGTAACAGTAGAGAAGAAGCAGGAATTCATGATCAACTTACGAGGGAGCGATTATCGTTGAGCATGTCGTTAAAAGCAATGTTTCAGAATCCCCCGTCTGCCTATCGAACGGCGCCGCTGTGGGTCTGGAATGACGAGATGACCGCGGGGCTGATCGAGCGGCAATTGCATGAACTGAAGACGCATGGTTTTGGCGGCGCATTCGTCCATCCAAGACCGGGTCTGATCACCCCATATTTGTCCGAGCAATGGTTCGACCTATGGTCGTTTGCGCTCGAAGAAGCGGAGAAGCTCGGACTCAAGTTATATATTTATGACGAGAATTCATATCCTTCCGGATTTGCCGGCGGGCATGTTTCGGCTGAGCTTCCCGACTGCCTGGCGGTTTCTGTTCAGTTGAAAATTGTCAATCATCGTTCCGATTGGAAGGAAGAGCGGGCTTCGGCATGGATGGCGAACAGCAAGCTGGTGAAGGCGTTAGCGTGCGAACCGATCGACGGGGGTTACAGGCTTGTTCGGGACGTTACGCTGGTACCCGACCGGCAGTGGCGGGATATCGCTCCTTTCACTCTGATTGCGGAATTCATGCCTGCCGAGACGAATACCTGGCTTGGCGGATTTGCCTATGCGGACCTGCTGCGCCCCGAGGTGGCCGAGCGGTTTCTCGCCTGCACGTACGAAGCCTATTATGAACGTTTTGGCGATAAGTTCGGGACGACGATTCCGGCCATTTTCACCGATGAACCGGCGATCCCGGGAAGTAAAATTTATTCGCGGGAAACCAATCATTTGCCTTTCAGCTATTGGCTGGCTGCGGAATTTTACAAGCTTCACGGCTATAGCCTGGTTGATCATTTGCCTTGCTTGTTCATGGACATTGAAGGGGACATGCTGGCGCATCCCGTTGTGAAAGTAAGATATGACTATTACAGCACGATACGCGCCTTGTTCGTCAATAATTTCATCAAACCTGTCTCCAAATGGTGCGAGGATCACGGCATATGCTGGACGGGTCATTACATGGAAAACTATTGGCCTTTTGCCGCTGCCGGCATGCCTTCTCCTGCTGTAATGTCCTATTATGAATACATGCAGTGGCCCGCCATCGATATGTTGATGGCTTACATGCTTAGAGATCGGCCCGCGGACCAGCTGCTTCTGACCATCAAGGAGGTGCAAAGCGCGGCCAATCAATTCGACCGAACCAGAGTGCTGTGCGAGACTTATGGCGCGGGTGGATGGGATTCGACCTTCGAGGATTACAAACGAATCGGAGATTGGCTGATGGTACACGGCGTCAATTTTATCAACCAACACTATACGGCCGGCACGCTTGTCGGCGCGCGCAAGCGGGACCATCCGCAATCCTTCGATTGGAGACAGCCATGGTGGGATGATTACAAGGATCTGGGCGATTATTACGGGCGCCTGAGTTGCCTGCTGTCCCAAGGGAAAACGGTCAATCGCATCCTTGTGCTGCATCCGACCACGACGGGTTTCCTGACTGCCAGAGCTGAAGAGCAGGGCGACTTGATGACGGACAAACCGATCACGAATCCGAATATGACTGCCTATATGGACATGCTCCAATGGCTGGCCGATGAACAATGGGATTACGATTTGGGCGACGAATTTATTATGGAGAACCATGGGCGGGTAAAGAACGGCAAGCTCGCCGTCGCCGCCCGCAGCTACGAGCTGGTTATCGTTTCCGGCGATATGAAAAATATGAAGGCGACCACGTTCTCGCTGATTCGGCAATTTATGAATGAGGGAGGCGCCGTCTTATCTTCTTCAGGAATGCCAGGGCCTTATGTGGATGCAATCGAAGCGCATGCGTCGTTCGAAGCGCTTGCCGGTCATGAGAACTGGCTGACGGTATCGGGGTATGACCATTTGAATCAGGAGCTCAAAAAACGATTGCATTGTCAATTAAGCAATAACGAACCGTGGCGTGCAGGGGTGGCTCATCTGTGCAGAATACTGGAAGATCATTCGTCCGTTTATTTCATTGTCAATCATAGCGGCTCTTATTACCGGGCGAATATAGCGATTGAAGGAAACCGTCTGGAGCGGTGGGACCCGTGGACAGGCAACGTGACACTGGCGCATGCCGATCCTTCACCGGAAGGTCTGTTAGGTTATGACCTTGCGCTGGAACCCAATGAATCGATTGTTTTGGTTGTGCGAACGGAGGTGGAACGGGAAGCGGTTGCTTCGAGTCGAACCGATCCCGCGGTCATTTCGAATCCAGTCCAATTGAACGATCCGGCGACCGCACGGCTAACGCTTGTTCCCGATCGGATCTGGGCCGACGGAGATAATGCGCTCGTGCTTGATTATTGTGATGTGGAGGCGGATGGCTGCGCCTGGATCGATATCAATGCAGTTGCTGCCGGACAACAGCTTTATAAACTGCGCGGATTTGCAGGCAATCCATGGGATAATGCGATTCAATACAAGCGGAGATTATTGGACAGGAATGAATTCGACAGCAACAGCGGCTTTCGGGCAAGCTATTCTTTTGTGTGGGGGGGAAGCGCGGTACCCGAACGATTATGGCTGGCAGTGGAGCGATCGGAATTTTATCGGCTTCTGGTGAATGGTCAGGAAGTGCAATGGTCGCCAGGCGAGCAGTGGCTGGATCATCATATCAGCATGGCGGACATTCGTTCACAGGTTCGACAAGGTGAAAATAAAGTGACGCTGATTGCAGACCGCTTTGACATCTTGTTAGAGTTGGAGGCGATCTATCTCAAAGGGACATTCGCGGTGGATAGCATTAACGGCCGCTGGGTGGTCAGCAACGCAAGGCGGGTTGTATTGGGACCCTGGACAACACAGGGTTACCCGTTCTACCCGGGCGCATTCCGATATTCGAGCCGCTTCGAAGTGCCGGTTGGTACGGCCAGAGTCACGATCGATGCCGCGGGATATGTCGGCACGGCGGCTTCGCTTTATGTCAATGGCCAGCGTATACGCTTATTGGGTGTCGGGCATGAACGGTGTGCGGATATTACGCCGTGGGTATCGGAGGGCTGGAACGAAGCGACCGTGCGCGTATGCGGAAGTTTCAAGAACTTGCTGGGGCCCCATCATACTGCAGCGAAGCTGCGGGGAAGAGCCTGGCCCGGACACTGGCGTGAAGCGCCGGTATTCGGACAGCCTTCTGCCGATCATTACGATTTTATAGATTACGGATTAAACACAGGGCCAACGCTTGCATTCGAGCGACAATAACAAGGAGGAATGGACATGTTTAATTTGACAACGCTGTCCCAGGCAAAAACGAGATCGATCAGTGCTGAAAATTTCACGGGTGAAAAAGGGAAAGGCGGCATGGCGACGGAAGGTACCGGAAAAGACAGAGCCAAAGGACTTGGACAAGGCTGGAAAATTTCCCCGTCGATTATCGTCGAGGGGAATTCTACGGTTACGCTTGGGGAAATTCACGAATCAGGCATCATTCGGCATATTTGGTTGACCTGCCATCCGCAGCATTGGAGAAATATGATATTTCGTGCTTATTGGGATGAGGAGCAGGATGCTTCCATTCAGACACCTGTGGGCGACTTCTTTTGCTGCGGATGGACAGAGCGATGCAATGTCAATTCGCTGCCGATTTCCGTCAATCCTGCGGGGGGCTTTAACTCCTATTGGGAGATGCCCTTCCGCAAATCGGCAAGGCTGACACTGCAAAACTTGGGGGATGACCCGGTTGTTGTTTATTACCAGATTGATTACGAACTGACGGAAGTGTCTGCGGAAGCAGCTTATTTCCACGCGCATTGGCGCAGAAGCAATCCGCTTCCATTTAAAGAGGATTATACGATTATCGATCATATTTCGGGCCGCGGACATTATGTAGGCACTTATCTGGCTTGGGGAGTAAACAATAACGGCTGGTGGGGCGAGGGAGAAATCAAATTTTTCATGGATGGTGATCAGGAATTTCCTACGATTTGCGGTACGGGAACTGAAGATTATTTTGGCGGCGCATGGGATTTCGAACAGCCTGACGGACAATACTGCGCATTTTCCGCGCCATTCCTCGGGTTGCCCCAGGTTATTAAACCGGATGGCCTGTACAGGAGCCAACAACGATTTGGCATGTACCGTTGGCATATGATGGATCCGATTCGCTTCGAACAAAATCTGCGAGTAACCATACAAGCCTTGGGTTGGCGCAATCGCACCGAGCATGAGCGAAGATATTTGCCGTTGCAGGATGATATTGCCTCAGTGGCCTACTGGTACCAGGCAGAGCCGCACGCCGCTCATCCGGCATTGCCGGATAAAGACTTCCTGGAAGTGATATAGGCTTCATAACATAAGGGTAAAGAATAGTTAACACGCCGGTACGCCGTGAAATAAAAAAGTTGTGAGCTATGAGGTACGTGTATGGACAATACCAGTTTTACCGAAGCAAATTTCTCCCGAACATGAGATTTCTCATATGCAAAGGATGAACTTATGCACTGACATAGGGGCATCCTTTTTCTTTACAATGAGAACAACAAATCCGAAATGGGAAACGGGAGTGGGAAGCGTGAACGTACTTGAGATTCGCAACCTGACCAAGAAATTCGACGACTTCATCGCGGTAGACAATATGAGTCTGAACGTGCGGGAGGGCGAAATATTCGGCTTCCTCGGCGCGAACGGGGCGGGCAAGAGCACGACGATCAACATGATCTCCTCCTTGCTGCGCATTACCAAAGGCGAGATCGAACTGCTCGGCAAGAACATCGTCAAGCACAGCCATTTCGCGAAAATGAACATCGGCATCGTCCCGCAGGATCTGGCCATCTACGAGGACATGACCGCTTATGAAAATGTAAAGTTTTTCGCGGGCCTGTACGGGCTCAGGGGAGCGCTGCTCAAAGAACGGACGGAGGAGGCGCTCGCGTTCGTAGGCCTTGGCGACAAGCACAAGAGCTTGCCGAAGAACTTCTCCGGCGGCATGAAGCGGCGGCTGAACATCGCTTGTGCGATCGCGCATCGGCCGAAGCTGATCATCATGGATGAGCCGACCGTCGGCATCGATCCGCATTCACGCAACTACATTCTGAATTCGGTGAAGCAGTTGAACGAGATGGGATGCACGATCATTTACACGAGCCACTATATGGAGGAAGTCGAGGAAATCTGCACGCGCATCGCGATCGTCGACCATGGCAAGATCATCGCGGAAGGCACTAAGGAGCAGCTCAAGGCGATCATTACGGATACGAAGGAAATCTGGATCGGCGTGAAAACGGATCTGGACTTGGGAGCCAGTACGCTGGAGGAGTTGAAGCAGGTGCAAGGCGTCACCTCCGTACGGATGGAGGAGCAGATGATCAAGATCCACTCCAAGGCCGAAGTAAACAACCTGGGCCGAATCCTCCAGCAATTGATCCAGGATCAAGTGGAAATCCGTACGGTTGAGGAGCAGGCGCCGAACCTGGAGACGGTGTTCCTCACTTTGACGGGCCGCAATCTGCGCGACTAAGGGGGCGATGAAGTTGAATATATGGAACATCGCGGTAAAGGAATTCAAGAGCGATCTGCGAGACAAGCGAACCTTGTTCCTGATGCTGGTCTTCCCGATCGTGCTCATGCTCATTCTCGGATCGGCGCTGACGAATGCGTTCACGAGCGGCTTGTCGGTAGATGGAATGAAGCTGTTGTACAAGAACGAAGCGACAGCGGGCGAGCTTGTGCAAGCATGGGAAGGATTCGCGCAGGCGATCGGACAGGAAGGCGTTGAAACGACGTCTGTAACGGAAGGAGCGGATGGCGTCAAGGAAGTGAAGGAAGACAACGCGACGGCATACGCAGTCATCCGCGACAGCGGCATTCAGTTCTACGGCAGCAGCAGGCATTCGATCGAAAGCAATATCTTGCAAGGCATGCTGACCGCGTTCGCGGATCAATACAATTTGGCGGCGGCCGCCTATCGGACGGACCCGGAGGCAGCCGGGCAGATTCTGAAGCAAGCGGGCGCACAAGCCGGATTCGTTCAGGAAACGGGTCTTGAAGCGGATCGCAAGCCGGGGTCGATGGACTACTACGCGCTCGTCATGTCGACGATGATCGCCTTCTACGCCGCCATGTCGGCCAGTTATCTGATTCGCGGAGAGCGGCTGCGCAAGACGGCCCTGCGGCTCTCGGCGGCTCCATTGAAGAAGAGCGAGCTGTTCCTCGGCAAAGTAATCGGCAACACGCTGATCAATGTCTTGTGTGTGATGGCCGTCGTATTGTTTAGCAAATTTGTGTTCCGGGCCGACTGGGGCGATCATATGGGAATCGTGCTGCTCGCCTTGCTGACGGAAGTCATTCTGGCCATCAGCCTGGGTCTTGCGATCAGCTTCATCTTCAAAGAGAGCTCCTCCACCGCCGTCCTCATGATCTTCGCCCAGGTTGCTTCTTTCTTCGGCGGCGCATACTTTCCGTTGGGAGAGTTGAATGGATTCATGCTTGCCGTGGCCAACGCTTCGCCGCTTTACTGGATCAATTCGGGCATGATGAAAGTCATCTATAACGGCGACGTGCAAGCCGCGCTGCCGGTGATCGGGCTGAATGTCGGCATTGCCGCCGTATTGCTCGTATTCTCCGCCATTACAATTCGCAGACGGGAGGCACTCTAATGATGCAGGACTTGATCTGGCTCATTCGCAAGACGCTGCGTACGACCTTCAGCAAGAAGTCCAGTTGGCTCGTCTACATCGGCTTGCCGCTTGCTGCAGTCATGCTCACGACGATTCTGTACGGGAACGCGAACGGGGCCAACTTGCGCGTCGGCATCGTGAACCTGGATGGAAATCAACCGATAACGCAAGATACGATCGCTTTCGTCTCCGGACTGAAGCAAGTCGAGATTCGGGAGACGGATGAGGCGACGCTTCGCCAGGAGATCGCGGCAGGCAAGCTGGACAGCGGGCTTGTGATCGAAGCGGGCTTCGCGGACAGCGTGCGGACCGGCAAGCCGGAGCGCCTGAATCTCGTATCCGTCAAGGGCATGCAGGTGACGGCATACGTCAAGGCGATGCTGGACGGCTATATCGGCAACGTCGCGGCGATCGGCCAGGCGACGGCGGGGGATGCCGGACGATTCGACGCCGTCTACCGCGCATACAAGCAAGCTGGCTTCCAGGTGGATGCCGAATCGCTTCAGGACACTTCGCACGTGAAGGACATGACGTACCAGTCGGTCGGGTTTCTGCTTATGCTGATGCTGTTCTCCGCAACCAACCTGTCGGAAATCATTCTCAAGGAGAAGGAGAATCGCACGTTCCTGCGGCTGTTGTCGTCGCCGGTATCGGCAAGGACGTACGTGCTGTCCAATGTGATCGTCAACGGGATGATCCTGATCGTGCAAGTGATCGTGATGCTGATCTGCTTGAAGTATGTTTTCGGAGTCGATTCCGGCGTTCCGTTCGGCGAGCTGCTCGCCACGCTGCTCTTGTTCGCCGTGGCAGCGATCGGACTGTCGCTCTTGATCGTTGCCTTCGCCAAGAACAGCAAAGGCGCAGGAGCCCTGCAAAACCTGATCGTGACGCCTACCTGCCTGCTCTCAGGCTGCTTCTTCCCTCCAGAGATCATGCCTGAGACGGTGCGCAAGATCGCAAACTTCCTGCCGCAGCATTGGGCGCTCGACATGATCAGCAAGCTGCAGACCGGTCATGCCTTCGGCAGTCTTTATTTGAACATGGCCATCATGCTGGCATTCGCTGCACTGTTCGCCGTCGTCGCAGTTTACCGGTTCGGCCGCAACAACGATGTTCGTCAGTTCGTTTAAGCGGGCGTCGATATCCCGGATGTTTCGCATAGACCGCCTGTATTTGTGACATATTACCCCCGACATTCGAAAGTGCCTTGCGGCAAATCGGAATCGGGGGGATTTGTGATCATGAAGCGCATTGCGGTAGGGCTTGCTCTATTCGCCGTGTTCCTGCTTGTGCTGCCTCAGATGCAGACGGAAATCGGCGCGCAGGATCGTTCGTACCATTTCGGATTCAAGAAGAGCAGGAACGGCGCTCTGCCGTCCATCGACGAAGAAGGCTTCAAGGCCATCATTCAGAAGCACGGTGCGATCTTCCTGGGGGGCACCGCGAATAAGGAGCTTTATCTCACCTTCGACAACGGCTACGAGAACGGCTACACGGCCCGGGTGCTCGATGTGTTGAAGGAAAAACAGGTGCCCGCCGCTTTCTTCGTCACCGGGCATTACGTGAAGGATCAGCCGGAACTGGTCAGGCGCATGGTTCGGGAAGGCCATCTCGTCGGCAACCATTCGTGGAGCCATCCGGACATGTCGCAAATTTCCGAGAGCAAGATCAAGGACGAACTGGACCGTGTCAAACAGCAAGTGGCGGATGTGGCCGGCCAGTCGGATATGCGGTTCATGCGGCCGCCGCGCGGCATTTTCAGCGATCGGATGCTGGCGGCCAGCCGGTCGTTCGGCTATACGAACGTGTTCTGGTCCGTCGCCTATAAGGATTGGGACGTGCATGACCAGAAGGGCGGAGAGTACGCGTACCGCATGGTGACTTCGCAATTGCATCCAGGCGCGGTAATATTGCTGCACACCGTGTCCAAAGACAATGCGGATGCGCTGGGCCGCATTATCGACGAGGCGCGCGGGAGAGGATATGCGTTTCGGTCGTTGGACCAGTTGCGGACGAAGCCGACAATGGCGAATGCGGACCTGGTCGTCATGCATCAGGGCAAGACGATCGCGAGCATCGATTCATCCGCCTACAGATTGCCGGTGTTTCCTCTGATCCGGCAAGATCGGCTGGACCGGCTGCTGGAGGATCTGGACCGGCAGGTTTATCAGGAGCCGCGCAATGCGAAGATCGGCGGCAGAGGGGAAATCGTGCCCGAGCAAAGCGGCTATAAGCTGGACCGTCAGCAAATGGCGGACCAGCTGTTTGTTTACTTGCACGAAACGGGCACCGCCTACATAGAGGCTCCGGTCGCCGCTGTTCATGCGAAGGTGGACGGCGAATTGATAGGCCAGCTTCGGGATAAGCGGTTAGGCCATTATTATACGTACTACAACGCGGGCAACCGGGATCGTTCGCACAACATCGACCTTGCTGCCAGGGCGATCGACAGCACGGTAGTATTTCCGGGAGAGACGTTCTCGTTCAACCGGGTCGTCGGAATGCGTACGGTCGGCAAAGGCTACAGGAGAGCGCCGGTTATCGTAAAAGGGGAGCTGTCGGAAGGGGTAGGCGGCGGGATCTGCCAGGTGTCCTCGACGTTGTTCAACGCGGTGGACCGGGCCGGGCTTGCGATCGTGGAACGGTATTCGCACAGCCGTGAAGTGCCGTATGTGCTGCCGGGCCGAGATGCTACGGTGAGCTGGGGCGGTCCCGATTTCGTCTTTCAGAACCGCTATAATCAGCCTGTCCTCATCCGCGCGCATGCGGCGGGCGGACGGGTGTTCACGGCTGTCTATTCCTCCGATGTCGTCGAATATTCGCCGCGCGGGGTGCCGGAAATGTTCAAGCGGGTGCCGCAGGAAATTCCGGCTCATAGCCCGTGATCGATGGGCGGGACGCACATGGTGCCGATATCCCGTTCGCTCAGGGATCGGGTAGCGAGCTTGGCGGCATTGTGCCAATATCCCGTTCGCTCAGGAATCGGGCAGCGAGCTTGCCGGCATTGTGCCAATATCCCCTTCGCTCAGGATTCGAACAGGATTTGGCCGGTAAGCGACAGGTCGTAGCCGGAAATGGCGCGAAGCTCGTTCTGGTAGTTCTCCGACCGGATAATGCCGACCGCGGTATCCCGCCAAGCTTCGTTGTCCGGCTTTTTCAGCATGACCAGGTCGTATCGTTCTTGAATGAGCGGGATGAAATCGACGGCACCGACGATAGCGGCGGCTTTCTCGATGCCGATGCCGACATCGGCTTCGCCGCTGGCTACGGTCCCGGCAATGCTGATGTGATTGTTCTCGATGCGATGGTAGCCGTCAAGGCCTGCAGGCGCTATGCGGTGCAGTCGCAATTGCTCGTCCAGCAGCACGCGCGCACCCGAGCCGATCTCGCGGTTGACCAGCCGCAATCCCGGCTTGCTCAGGTCGGCCCAACTGCGGATTTGGTGCGGATTGTCGCGCTGCACGTACAATCCGGCTTGCCGCGACAGAAGGTTGATCACCAGACAAGGGAGGCCGACCAGCAGCTTGCGAATATAAGGAAGATTATATTCTCCGGTATCCCCGTCGATCAGGTGCGTACTGACGATGTCCGATTCCCCCCGATACAACGAGATCAGGCCGTCAAGGCTGCCGATATAGGATCTCAGCGGCCTGGCCCCGGAGGAATTGCCTTCCAGGTGCTTGGCCAAAATGTCCAGGCTGATGTCTTGGCCCGTAATCACCAGCGGGCGAGACGGGGACGGATGCGTCCGGGAAGCGTCTGCCGACGATTGGCGCATCGGGTCTGCGGAGTCCGAAGAAATTGAGCCGAGGTGGGCGACGTCGAAGGAGCCAAGTCCGGACGAAACGAAAGGATCCGCCCGAACGACAGCCGGCGCCGCCGATGCCGCGGCTTGAGCCGCAGCCGGAATCGGGGGCGCGAACGCAGCGGCCGTGCGGTGACCGCTCTTGGTGCGCTGCTTGTAATCTTCCAGGTCCGAGGCGTCGATCCGCATTTGTTTGCCGACGCGGTAGGCGGTCAACTCGCCTTTCTTTATCAGATCGTAAACAGTCAGCTTGGACACCTTCAACAGCTTGGCGATCTCGTCTGTCGTATAGGACATCTCCTGCATGCGGCGAACCTCCGGATTCTAAGCGAATTATATGAATAGACGATACTAAAGATAGACGGTACTAAAAGATGCCATTATTGTTTCTTGCACAGGCGATCAATGACATTCATGGGATTCTTACTGATTTCTTCAATTTGCCTTGCAAACGCGCCGCCAGCCCGGAATTAGACGAAAAAATCGACCAACTACCTCGCAAACGCGCCGCCAGCCCGGAATTAGACGAAAAAATCGACCAACTACCTTGCACACGCACCACCAGCCCGGAAATAGACGAAAAAATCGACCAATTACATTGCACACGCGCCACCAGCCCGGAAATAGACGAAAAAATCGACCAATTACCTCGCAAACGCGCCACCAGTCCGGAAATAGACGAAAAAATCGACCAATTGCCTTGCACACGCGCCACCAGCCCGGAAATAGACGAAAAAATCGACCAATTACCTTGCACACGCACCGCCAGCCCGGAAATAGACGAAAAAATCGACCAATTGCCTTGCACACGCACCACCAGTCCGGATTTAGACGAAGAAATCGACCAATTACCTCGCAAATGCGTCGCCAGTCCGGAAAAAGACGAAGTTTCTCAGCTTTACATCAAATAATGCAGATTTTTTAATTGCCGTCCATATAGTTCTATTGTACACAATTCTGAACGATGTAGATACCGACACACAAACGTCAGATTCTAGAGATTTACAAGCCTATTCACATCATTTATATTTAATTATATCCAAATATACTTAATTATAAGTGAAGGGTGAAACAATGTTAAAAACCATGAAAAGTAGTGCTGTGTCGTTGTTGCTGGTAACGATTCTGCTCCTGCTTGCGGCCTGTTCGTCCGATCCCGCATCGCCGTCTGTGCAAGCATCCTCTTCCCAGCCGGCGCAGCAGGTCGAGTTGACGATCTCGGCGGCGGCCAGTCTGACGGACGCGCTGCAAGCGCTGCAGCCGGTATTCGAAACGGAACATCCCGGCCTGAAGCTGGTGTTCAACTTCGGCGGTTCCGGCGCGTTGCAGCAGCAGATCGAGCAAGGCGCGCCGGCCGACCTGTTCCTGTCCGCGGCGAACAAGAACATGCAGGCGCTCGTCGACAAAGGTCTGATCGACGAAGCGCACCTGGCCAATTTGCTGACCAATACGCTTGTCGCCGTCGTGCCCAAGGAAGGTGCAGCCGCGATGAAAGGTTTCGCAGACCTGACTCCATCCGCGATCCATCATATCGCCATCGGCATTCCCGAGAGCGTGCCGGCAGGCGCCTATGCGAAGGAAGCGATCGACCATGCGAAGCTGTGGGATGCCTTGCAACCGAAAATCGTGCAGGCGAAAGACGTCCGGCAAGTGCTGCAATATGTTGAGACGGGCAACGCGGATGTAGGATTCGTCTACAAGACGGATGCGTTCTCTTCGGACAAAACCGCGATCGCTTTCGAAGTGGATCCGGCGACGCATACGCCGATCGAATATCCGATGGGGATCGTGAAGGAATCCAAGCATCCGGAAGAGACGGCCGTTCTCTTTGCATACTTGCAATCGAAGGCAGCGCTTGAAATATTCGCGACCTTCGGCTTCTCCGTTCCTGCCGCATCGTGATGTCGGGCATCGACTGGGCTGCGTTCTGGTCGCCGATCCTGTTGTCTTTGCGCGTTGCGCTGTTGTCGAGCGTTGCCGCCATGGCGCTTGGAACGGCGGTCGCGTGGCGAATGTCGCGGCGGCAGTTCAGGGGGAGCACGCTGCTGGAAACGGCGTTCATGCTGCCGCTCGTGCTGCCCCCGACAGTCGTCGGCTTCGTGCTGTTGATGCTGCTTGGGAGAAGAAGCTGGATTGGTCAGGCGGCGGAATGGCTGTTCCGGGCCCCGATCGTGTTCTCCTGGTGGGCGGCGGTGATTGCATCGACAGTCGTCGCATTTCCGCTCGTCTATCAAACGATGAAGACAGGGTTTCTGTCCGTTGACAGAAGTATGGAGGATGCAGCGAGGAATGCCGGAGCGGGCGAACGGCAGGTGTTCGCGTATATTACGCTGCCGCTGGCGTTCCGCTCCTTCCTGGCGGCCTATGTGCTCGGCTTCGCGCGGGGATTCGGCGAATTCGGGGCAACGCTGATGATTGCCGGCAACATTCCCGGCAGAACGCAGACGGTGCCGACCGCCATCTATATTGCCGTGGACGCCGGCCATACCGCGATGGCCTGGACCTGGACGGCGGCGATGGTCGTCGTGTCCTTCCTGCTGCTGCTCTTGGTCGGCCGGCGACAGTCCGCTTAGCGGGGGTCGGAACCGGATGCATGACGCTGCGGTATTTCCGCCTTCCCGGCTATGCCGATCCGCTTAGCGGGGAGGTCGGCACAGCGCTTCCGTCATCAGATAGGAGAGCGTCGATTCCGCTCCGCAGTTGATGTTCGGTCCCGTCTTCATGAGCCCGTCGCAGCAACTGCCGTCCGCCGGATCGCACATCGGCGCCCGGTGATCGTTGCTGCCGTAGAACCAGGAGAGGGCGAGGTCCCGCATGTCTCTCCATTGAACGCTGCTCCGGGCGATGCGAATGGCAGCAACTGGCGAGTCGACTGCGCCGGCACGTGCTCCCGTCGCGGCGCCCTGTCTCTCCGATGCAACGCCGCCTGCAACCCGGGCCGCTTCTTCCAGCGCAAGGGCGAGCTTGAACATCTCGAGCGGCTGCTGGTCCCAGCGGCTGACGCCGCCGGGCGAGCCCCAGCCGTCGTTGCCGATCGGCCTCAGCCACCCCTCCTCTGTCGTCATCTTCTCGAGCAGGAAGCTTAAGCTGTCAAGCCCGTTATGCAGTGTCTCCTGCCGCCCCGTCACGCGAAATGTCCGCAGCATCGCCCATGGCACGAGACCGTTGCTGTAAGTCAGCGCCGACTCGAACCAGCACCAGCCTTCCCTCGTGAAATGCCGGAATTGATCGTTGAGAAGCCGTTCGTATTGCTCCATATGCCAAGTCATCTCGGCCTGCCAGGAGCCCGGGAGCCGAATGATGCCGCCCCGGTCGGCTTCGAGCATGTGAGCGCAAGCGGCCATGGCGAAAGCCTGCCCCCGCCGCGAATCGATGCGCCCCAACGTCGGCATCGCGCGCTGCACGATGATGTGCGCCGTATCGGGGAGCGCGCCCGAAAGGCGCACCCATGCATCCGCCGCAGCCCAGATGGCGCGCCCTTGGCAGTCGTGATTGCCTGACTTTTCTTCCCGTTCCGGGGTTCGATCGTAGGCGACGTTGTTATGCCACCATCCGCTCTCGTATTGGTTCCATAACAGGAATGCCATATAGATTTCGGCGAGCTCTGTCAGCATCGCTGCCGTCGCAGGGTCAAGCGTTCCTTCCCGAAGCGACAGCCATTCGGTCACGAGCCAGAGCGCCCGGGCGTTGTCGTCTGTCGTATAGCCTTCGCTGCGGCGCGGAATGCGCCCCAAGGCATGTTCCAGCAGCCCCGTATCGTCCGTCAAACGGCGCAGATGGGCGAACGAGGGCGTGCCGGCAATTCGGCGCCCGATGCGTTCAGCCGACATCTGCAATGCCGACCTGCCCCGGGTTGGTCAATCGTTCAAACAACCGCAGATGCTGCGCTCCTACCTGCGGCCAATGCATCGCGCGGCCGATCTCCGTCACGACGCGCTCCCACCGTTCCAGCATGCCCGGAAATGCGAACAACTCAATGATTTTGGCGCTCCAGGCAGCCGTATCTCCATAGGGCAGAAGCATTTCCTCATGTCCCTGAACCAAATCCTTGGCATAACAATATGGGGTCGACAAGATCGGACGCCCAAGTCCGGCCGCATAAGCCAGCGTGCCGCTTGTGATTTGCTGCATGCCGGGGTACGGCGTCAAATACAGGTCGGAAGCGGAGATCAGTGCCGTCAGCTCGTCTTCGGGAATATACCGATCGATCATCTGGACATGGTGCGTCAAGCCGAGCTCGCGAATGAGCGCCTTCAATTCCTCCCGGTACGCTTCTCCTTCATTGCGGCGAACTTCGGGATGCGTCGCGCCGGCGATGACATAGAGCAGGTCGGGAATCGCCGCCGCGGCGCCCGCGATCGCCCGAAGCGCGAATTCGATGCCTTTGCTGCGGCTGAGCAGGCCAAAGGTGAACAGCACTTTGCGATTGTCCCACCCGAGCGATCTGCGCGTCGCGGCCCGCGCGGACCGGTTGGTCACAGGCGTGCCATGGGGAATGAACGTTACGCGGCCGGACGGGATCTCGAAGGAATCGTGCAGAAATCCGACCGCCTTGCGGTTCATGACGATCAGGTGATCGCTGAGCTTCGCAATTTGTGCCTGAATGGACGCATAGGGCTCGACCCGATGCTCGAAAACGGTGTGGAAGGTGGTGACCACGGGTTTATTTATTTTTTGCAGAAATTCCAGCGCGTAGCTGCCGGCTTCACCGCCGAAAATGCCGAATTCATGCTGCAAGGAGACGATGTCGACATCGCTCTTGTTGACCTTCTCCGCCAGTTCGCGGTAGTTGGCCGGATCCGACTTGACCAGCGGCCACATCCAGGGCTCCCGGTAATCTTCGCGTTCATCCTCGTGGCACATGGCAATGACCGGATCCGTCGACTGAACTTCCTTGACCGCATCGATGGCGTGGCGCAAATGGTGGGTGTACGTGGCCAACCCGCATTTTTTAGGAATATACGTACTGACATAGGCGATTTTGGGCGACTTGTCGTTCTGTTTCATTGTTGCACCTCCAAAATTCGATTGCATACCGCCTGGTGTAAAATGTGGGGACCCGCCTGACTGCCCGACCCGAAGATGCATTCTTGCAGCTGCGCGCCGCTGCGAATTTCGCATCGATCCCACAAGATCGACCGGGCGATGCGCACATTGCTGCCGATGCGGCTGCCGCTTCCGATAACGGCATACGGCCCGATAACGGAACGATCGCCGATCGTGACATCGTTGCCGATCATGACGGGCGGAATGAGGAGCACGCCTTGCCCGGTGCGGACGTTGCCGCCCAGCCAGATGCCTTGCTCGCTGTCGCCAAGACGGCTTTCGCTCTCTATCGGGAGCGGAAACCGGCGGTCAAGCAGATCCCAATGCACCTGACGGTAGCGGGCGGTTGTGCCCATGTCCATCCAGTAGCCTCCGATCGGATGACCATAGACGCCGCAGTTGTCCGCGATGAGAAGCGGGAACGTCTCTTTCTCGATCGAAACCGCCCGTCCTGACGGAATGTAATCAAGCGCGCGGCGGTCCATCAAGTATATGCCGGCATTGATCAGATTGGACGGTGCCTCCGCCGGCTTCGGTTTTTCGACGAATCTGGTGATCTCGCCTGCAGCCGTCGTCACCACGACTCCGTAATGGGACGGATCGTCCACTTCCGTCAGACAGATCGTAACCGCGCCCCCGTGCCGATCGTGAAACTGCAGCGCGGACGCGAGATCGATCTGGTGAATGATATCTGCATTTACGACGACGAAGCGGTCCCCGAGCAGCGCCTCGGCGTTCTTGATGGCGCCGGCGGTGCCGAGCAGCTCTTTTTCCACCGCGTAGTCGATCCGCACGCCGTATTTGGAGCCGTCGCCAAGGTGGCTTTCGATCATCAGGCGATAATGTTTGACGGCGATGACGAACTCGCGGATCCCTTGATTCCGGTAGTGGAGAAGCAAGTGCTCCAACCAGGGGCGATTGCCGACCGATGCCATCGGTTTCGGCAGATTTTCCGTCAAAGGGCGCAATCTCGTACCAAGTCCGCCTGCGAGCAATATTGCCTTCATCGTAAGAATCAGCCTCCGTTTGCGGTGAGAGTTTGCTCTGCAAACTCCCTGTAATGGGATAAAAAGACGACGCCCCCTCCAAGCTGTCCTTCTCAGGGTGCGCCGCATGTGGTTGTTCCTAATAGGTTATGTTCGGATTACCCGACTTATTTCTGTTAGCGTGTGGTGCGATTCCAGCGGCCGGTGAATAATGAAACGATAAACAGAACCAAGAATATGACAAACAAGATTTTTGCAATTCCCGCAGCCGCGCTTACAATGCCGCCAAACCCGAATAAAGCGGCGACGATGGCGATGATCAGAAATACCGTGGCCCAATAAAGCATATGAAATCTCCTCCTGTCAGAATGCCCATATTCGCGAGTTGACCGTCAAGCCGTGCTGCGAATGTCGACGATGCCCCGCGTTAGTAGTTGATTACCCAAGGGAATGCCGAAACGAAACGTTCGCCCCGCATCGATGGCCTCGTTTCGGATCCTCCCGGAACGGGGTATACCCATGTAGGCACGGCAGCCAAGCACGGGGAGGAAAACAGATGGACAATCATGATATGATGACAGGGTGTATCGTTGCAGCGACGTTGGCCTTCGTCGTTCTATGCATCTATGGCATTCGAGCGCTCATAACGGTCAGGCGTTCGCTCTCCACGATCGAGTCGGCGGTCAGCGAGGCGAAAGAGACGCTCTCTGTTGCCCGCCAGGGGCTTGAGCGGACTTTGCGTGCGGCTGACGAAATTTCCGCTGACGTTCAGGATAAGCTGCATGCGGCCGATTCGCTGTTCAATGCCGTCCGCGATGCCGGCTCGACGATCAAGACGATTGCCGCAACCGTTCGCGCCGTGGGGGGCAGCTTCTCGCGGGATTGGCTATCCGGAACCCTGCAGGCGATCTTGTTTCACTTTTTCGGGGAACGGGTAACAAAAAGTCAAGCCGCGAAGGAGGAGAGAGAAGATGAAATCATACGCGAAGCTGGCAAACAACGGAGTCGAAGCGGTTGATATTATCCAGGGATTGCATCGTCAAGGGTATGAGGAAGATAACATCTATGTCCTGACGCACGATCGTACCCGAACGGATCATCTGGCGGATGCGGCGGATGCGAACACGATCGGCGTCGCCGAGGAAGGACTCCTGGATTCCGTGGCCAATCTGTTCCGTTCCAGAGGCGATGAATTGCGGAATCAGATCGAGTCGATGGGGTTCGGCAGAGGCGATGCGATGTGGTACGAATCCGAGCTGGATCGAGGCAAAGTGCTTGTCATAGCCAAGCATTAAGTCGACGAAGCGGCAGGGAATAGGGAATGGGGGCAGTCCGTCTGCCGCCCGTTCCTTATTTCCGTTTATATATCCCCGAGAGGATGAACTTGGAAATGCGCGTATTGATCGTGGACGACAACGCCATGAACGTGATGGTCGTTCGGGAAATGCTGAAGCGGGCGGGGTATGCCAAGATCAGCGAAGCTTATTCGGCAAAGGAAATGTTCGAAATTTTGCAATCGAAGGAGGACGAACGCACCGGAATCCGCATCAAAATCGATTTGATCCTGCTGGATATCATGATGCCGGCAATGGACGGAATCGAGGCTTGCCGATTGCTGCAATCGGACAGCCGTTATCGCGATATTCCGATCATTATCGTGACGGCGATCGGAGATTCGCATAAATTGGCGGAGGCCATGGATGCCGGGGCAAGCGATTTCGTCACGAAGCCGATCAACAAGATCGAACTGCTCGCCCGCATACGCACGGCGCTGCGGCTCAAGCGCGAGCTGGATTGGCACAAGGAGCGGGACAAGCGGCTGGAGGAAGAGCTGAATCTGGCGCGGCACGTGCAGGATGGCGTATTGCCCGATGAGATCAGCGAGCCCGGGATCCGCATTCGCGCCAGCTTCCATGCGTCCGAGCAACTGGCCGGCGATCTGTACGCCTGGCATCGGATTGGCCGGCGGCGCTGGGCGCTGGCCGTGATCGACGCGATGGGCCACGGCATTTCGTCTTCGCTGGTCAGTATGTTCGTCGCCTCGATGCTGAAGGAAGCCATGCCGGGCTTGTGGACGCCTGAACGCGCATTCCGCGAAATGAACCGGAGACTGTCGGCCATACAGCCGGAGCAGGAGCTTATCCGCTATTATTGCACCGGCATCTACGTGACGATCGACCTGGAGCAAGGAAAGCTCGAGTATGCCAATGCCGGCCACCCGCCGGGCTTGCTGTTCGCGGGCGGGCAGCGAGTACCGGAGAGAATGGAAGCGACATCCGCGCCGCTGGGCATGTTCGACATGCTGGAGGTGAGGTCCCGAAGCATGACGGTCGGTCCCGGCGACAAGCTTTACTTGTATACGGACGGAATTCTGAATCTCTTCGAGGAGGAAGGCGAAGATCCTGCCGAGCGATTGTCGGATTTTCTCCATCAGAGCCGCAATGAACCGTCCACGCTGGATCGCTTCCTCGAGCGCATGCCGTCGGACGGCCGCTCGGACGATCGCTGCCTGGTCAGCGTCGAGATCGGAATGGGAGAGATGGCGCTTTGAAGATCAAGACAAAGCTGCAGATCGGATTTACGTTGCTGCTCCTGATTCTTGTCAGCACGACAATATTCGGCTACCTTCGGCTTTCTCGCATGGATCAGATGATATCCGCCTTATACGACAACCAACTGCGCAAGACGCAAATCATCGTCGACCTGCGCGGGAATATCAGCGATTCCAATCGCATGATTTCCGACATGATCATCGGCGTCGGTGACCAGCAAAGCGGGATCGAGCAAATTATGACCAAGCTGACGGAGGCGGCGGAACAGTTTCAATTGCTGGCCGAAGCTCCGTCTACGGCCGCCGAACGGCAGTTCATCGAGAAGATCAAGGACGATGTCGAGCAGCACGGCAGCTACTTGAAGACCGTTGCGCGATTGGCGAAAGAAGAGGGATCGTCCAAGATCAAGCAGCTCTATATCGAAGAGGGAAGAGCCTCGACACGCCAACTGCTCGGTTCATTGAACGAACTGATCGAATACGAGCAGCAAACGACCGAAGACAGCGTGGCAACGAAAAAAGAAATCTACCAGGATACGGTGCAAGTATCGGCCGCTTTGACCGTGCTTGGCATTCTGCTCGGCGTTTTCGTACTGCTCTGGGTCGTGCCGGGCATTACGGTCGGCTTGAGCCAATTAAGCCGCATGGCCTACCACTTCTCCAGAGGCAAGCTGAACCGGTTCGCCCGCATGAAGATCGAGCCGAAGGACGAGCTGGGCGAATTGGCGCTGTTGTTCCGCGAAATCGCGATGGACCTGCATGCCAAGAATGAGCGGGAAGCCGAAATCAACGCGATATTCCAGGCCCAGTCCCGCAAGGATGCACAGCTTGCGCGCGTGACGGAGCTATTGCGGCAGTCGCACGATATGGACGCTATGGCAAGCTCCTTCATCGAGGAATTCGCCCCCGTGCTCGGAGCGGAGTACGGGGCTGTCTACTTGGCGGACCCGAAGTCCGAACAGCTCGCACTGTATCCGGCCGGATTGTTCGCGGGCAAGCCGCAATTGCTCAAGGATTCGTCCGGGGAGAGGATTCTGAGCGGAGAAGGACTTGTCGGCCAATGTGCCAAGAGCGGCGCACCGATGGTGATCGACGACGTGCCGGAGAGCTATGTGACCATCGCTTCGGGCATCGGAAAGGCGAATCCGCGTCAACTGATTCTGGAGCCGGTTCATTTCGACGGCGAGTTGCTTGGGGTCATCGAGCTGGCTGCGGTCCGGCCGTTCTCGGCCGATAATCGGGAGCTGCTGGGAAGCCTGGCCAGTCAACTGGGCATGTTGGTGCATAACATCCGCTCCCGCCAACGCGTCGAAGAACTGCTGCAGGAATCCCGAATTCAATCCGAAGAGCTTGAAGCCCAGCGCAACGCCCTGAAGGGCTCCCAGCATCGGCTTCAACGCCAGCAGGAAGAGCTGGAGGCGACGAATCAGGAGTTGACGGCAAAGAAATATGCCCTGGAAGAACATATTCGCCGGACAGAGTTGCAGAATCGCCAGATTGCGCAAGCGAACGCGGAATTGGAGCAGCAGGCGCTGCAGTTGGCCATCACAGGCAAATACCGCACCGAATTTCTGGCCAATATGTCGCATGAATTGCGTACTCCGCTCAACAGCTTGCTGATTCTGTCCGAATTTCTGGCAGAGAACAAGGAGGGCAACCTGAATCCGGAGCAGCAAGAGTATGTACGCACCATCCGGGCTTCCGGAGAAGATTTGTTCAAGATCATCGATGAGGTTCTCGATTTGTCCAAGATCGATGCGGGTAAAATGGAGCTGCAGCCCGAATGGATGGCAGTCCGCGATATTGCGCTATATATTGAGCATACCTATACGCCGATAGCGCTGCGCAAAGGCTTGGAGATCTCCATGGATATTCAAGCCGGCGTTCCCGAAGCGATCTGGACGGACGGATACCGTCTCAAGCAAATTTTGCGCAACCTGTTTTCCAACGCTATTAAATTTACGCACGACGGGTCGGTCAAACTCCTGATCGCCGAGCCGTCGGAGGAACAAGCGGCATCACTGGCAGAACGCGGAGGCGGGCCCGGCATCGCCTTTCATGTCGTGGATACGGGCATCGGCATTGCGCCGGACAAGCAGGACCAGGTGTTCGAGGCTTTCCGGCAGGCAGACGGCACGACAAGCCGCGAATATGGAGGGACAGGTCTCGGGCTTGCGATCAGCCGGGAGCTGGCGAGATTGCTTGGAGGCCGGATTACGCTGCAGACGGAAGTCGGGCGCGGCAGCACGTTCACGCTGATCGTGCCGGTGCACTGTCCGGCACTGGAGGAGTGCCCGCACGCGGATCGGCTGGAGATGGAGGGAGAGGGTGCGGCACAGACGGCCGTCACGACGGAGCCGGCCGCCGATGCCCTGTTGTCGGACGCCCTGCTGAACGCCGCTGCAGACGGGACATTCGAGAACAAGAAGGTACTGCTCGTGGACGACGATGTCCGCAACCTGTTCGCACTGGCCAGTGTGCTGCAGCACTGCCGGATGGTCGTCCATTATGCCGGAAACGGCAAAGAAGCGCTGCGCAAGATGGAGGAACAATCCGATTTCGATATTGTTTTGATGGATATCATGATGCCGGAGATGGACGGCTTCGAAGCGATCAGGCGGATTCGCGGCAACCCGGCCTGGAGACAGGTTCCGATTATCGCATTGACGGCCAAGGCGATGCCCGATGATCGCGGCAAATGCATGGAAGCGGGCGCATCGGACTATGTCGCCAAGCCGGTGCATGCCGATCAGTTGTTGTCCGTCATGCGGGATTGGCTGAATCGTTAGGGAGGTTGTCTTATGCGGCCCGGTTCAGTGCGACTTCCGTCGGGTAAAGCTGTGATAGGGCGTTGATCGTCTGCGATCGACGTTTCGAACAACTCAATCCCGGAAGGAGTGTCTGGCATGACGATGAGCATTGGTGTTTTCGAACGTCAAGAAGATGTGCTGGAAGCGATTCGCGAGTTGAAAGGGTCCGGATTGGAGCATAAAAATATCCGCGTGGTCGTCAAAGACGTCGAATCCGCGCCGCTGATTGCGGCCAATGCCGATGTCCCCATTGAAGATGTGAAGGATATCGAAGATTCCGGATATCGGAAGGATGCGAGCGCAGTGGCTCCGATTGCAGGGCTCGCCGGCGGACCTGCCACATTAAGCGATGGAGCCTATACCGGCATTCCCGGCGGTGTCTACTTCACGGCTTTCGGTATCGGAGACGAACGTCTCGACCGGGAGAAGCTGCTGCAAGAGGTCGGCATTCCGAATGCAATCGCAAAACAGTGCGAGGAGAAGATTGATGCCGGGTGTTACTTGTTGCTGGCCGAAACAGGGGAAGATGCGTTGACCCGGACGGTCATTCGCGAAGCGGGAGCGACGGAAGTGTGGCATTGATCTTTCTGCGCGGAACCTGAAACAAGGCTTCCGGACGGTACATCCGGAAGCCTTGTTTCAACGATTTCAAGAGGGTGACGAAGTCGTTCTTGCTTGCAATATCAGAAAGTATAAGTTTCACCTATACTCGACTGATATTGTGCGAATAACGGAACCGTCCTTTTAAAGGACGGCGGAGCCGTTTTTCTTAGCGGCGCGCCATTAGCGCAGCCAAGGGATAATGTATTCGATCAGGAAATAGATGATGCCGAAGAAGATGATCAGGTACGCCGTATATTTAATGAGCGTTGACAGAACGAGGCTGGAGTCCGATTTGCGCTCGACATGGCGTTCTTCAACATCGATTGTTCGATTCGTGCCGGGATCGATCATGGCGATACCCTCCTTTCTACTTCGTTTTAACCCGAAAAGCAATGTCTCGAAACGTCGTTATAAATAAACGGGAAATCGCTGTTTCGATTTCAGCATAATTGGGTTATTACTCATGAGGGATACTTCATAACAGGAACGATCGCACGAAGCTGAAAGGAGCCAGGGGATGCAATCGAACAAATTATCGCTACGCACGGAGAAACGCGATGGTCTTATTATCGTTTACGTCGGAGGAGAACTGGACCTCGAAGTCGCCTCTCAAATGAGAGCCGCATTGGAACCGTTGCTCGAGCGTGTCGATCAGCGGCTCGTTATCAATTTGCATGACCTTGCTTACATCGACAGTACCGGCATCGGGATTCTGATTTCCATCCTGAAAGCCAGGCATGCCAGGCAAGCGCCTTTCGATGTCGAACAGGTACCCGTCCATATTCGCAAATTGTTCGATATGGCTGGCATTACGCCGTTTCTGGCAATCGCCGAATAAATCATGATAGGGGAAAGGAAGAGAGAGAGGCTCATGTTGAAGGAAAGCCTGGTGAAGACGACGATTCCCGCCCGAGCCGAATTCGTCGATTTGATTCGGTTGATGCTGTACGGAATCGCCAGCAAGATGAAATTTTCGTTCGAGGAGATTGAGGATATGAAGGTCGCGGTATCCGAAGCGGTCAACAATGCGGTGGTGCATGCATACGGCGGGGGAGACGGCGAGATCGACGTGGCATTCGGCATTTCCGACGATGAATTGACCATACAAGTGCGGGACCACGGCGTCGCCTTCGAGCCGGACGGGCTCGGCAAGCCTGCACCCTTGGAAGGCAAGTCCATTGACGAAATCCAGTCGGGCGGATTGGGTCTATTTCTTATGCAAGCACTGATGGACCGCGTAGAATGGAAACAGGAAGGCGGTACTTCGGTGACTCTGGCCAAGAAGCGCGCGCGGTCCGAAGAGACTGCGTGACCTCGCCTTTGTCATCCGCACGTTTGCCCGACGATGCGATTGCTTTCATTTCCGAATATCAGAGAACCTCGGACCGCGAATTGGCGGACACGCTCGTGCGACACTATGAACCGATGGTACGGATGGCGGCGAACAAGCTGTCTCGCAACCGTCCCGAATGGCATGACGATTTGTATCAAGTCGGACAGATGGCGTTGTTTCGCCTGCTCAAGCAGTTCGACCCGGCGCTCGGCATGCCGTTCGAGCCCTATGCGATGAAGAGCCTGGTCGGCTATATGAAAAATTACTTGCGCGACAAGTCCTGGTACGTCCAGGTGCCCCGAAGGATCAAAGAAAAGGGGCTGATCGTCCAGCAGACGATCGATGAGCTCACCGTCAAGCTGGAGCGGTCGCCGAAAGTCGAAGAAATCGCCGCATACCTGGAGCTTGAGGTGGAAGAGACGCTGGAAATTTTGGCCGGGCGCGATCTTTATCACTATGTATCGCTTGATACGCCGATTTCCGACGACGAGAATACCGTGACGCTGGGAGAATTGATCGGAGAGCAGACGGACGATTATGCGGCGCTGGTGAACAGGATCGATCTTCAGGAAGCTTTATCCCGGATCGGGAAGGAGGAACGTGAAGTACTGATGCTCGCCTTCGAGAGCGGGTTCTCGCAGCGAATGATCGCCGATCAATTAGGGGTTTCGCAGATGAGCGTATCGCGCATCCAGAAGCGCGGAATTGACAAGCTGAAGCGGTTGTTGACAGCGGAACATGCGGACGAGGACGCCGGCCCGTCGTGAGGAATTTCTCATCGCGGCGAAAGCCGGCGCCCGTTTCAATATTCCTTGGAAGGTGTATATAGTTGTTAAGCAACTGCGATAACATTCTGACCAAGGGAGTGAGACGAATGTCGGCAAAATATCAAATCCGCTGCGCGGAAAGCGATGTTTACGTTATTGAGAAGGAAGACCGGTTCCATATCACCATCAATGCACGGGTAAACCCGCTCAGCTTCGGCAACAAGCTGGCGGAATTCGAATCCATGGACAAGGCCGTGGAGGCGGCGGAACGGTTTTGCCGCATGTACGCTGTCTCCAAGGAATACGGCTATCACCTGGCGGATGCCAAGCTGTGCAAGGAAGGCAGGGTCCCGATCTCGGTGCCCAGGCTGATCAACCTGAAATTGTCGATGGACGAGTTGAGGCAGTTGTTGGAACAGGATGCGATGATGAATCGCGTCGCTCATTAGTTGAACAGCACTGTATGAGCCTCTTGCAAACGATGGAAAAGGGGTCGCCTCCGGTCGCAAGACCGGGATGGCGGCCGCTTTGTGCAGCATTTTGTGCAGTGCGACGATCTTCGATAAAGATGACAGGCGAAAAGACCGCCGGCTCGCGAGAGGCTCTCCGGCGGTCTCTCCATCAACCTTATTGGATCGGATCGGGCACAAGCCCCTCCTTGCGGAGTTCATCGTTCGTTTGGACCCTTTGCATGTCTTCACCGAGCCGCTGCGCATCCGCGAAATCCTGCACCATGGAACCGTTAACCGCTTGGGCAATCGTACGCGGTCGCCCCGGGATCGGCCGGGTGCCCGGATCCAGGGCGGGCGTATAGGGCTTGGCACGGACAGGTGCGGGCGAACGTTTCCTTGAAGATGCGTGTGCGATCTTTCCTGGTGTGTTGTATGTCATGGTGATTCTCCTTTCATATGAGGTTGCCGGCAATGGACAAGGAAGGCTGCCCGCAATCTACCATGATCGCAGACAGCCTTCCTTCAATTTACGTGATTCGCGTCATCGTTCAATCGCTCGGCAATTTTCTCTTCCGTTTGCCGCACTACAGCTTTGGTCTTGTCCCGCACCATGGCAACCGCGTTTTTGGTTTTCTCCTGCGCGTCCATGTAATGGTTCGTCAAGTCGGCGCGGAGCTCTCGTCCCGACTTGGGGGCCAGCAGCAGCGCAGCCGCAGCGCCAACTATGCCGCCGACCAGCAACCCCTTCGCCAATCCGCCACTGCTCTTCATCGTTTCCGCCATCGTAACGCCTCCTCAGTATGAATGCTGTTTCCTGACCGCCTTCGGGCGGCGTGTACTTCTTATATACACGATATGAAGGCGAATGAAACGGGCACTTTCCCCGGGGAACGCTTTCGACTACAATAGGGAAAGACTAGGAGAGAGCGGGGACAGGGATGGACGGGGCGAGCAGCATGCGATATTCGCCGATCTGGTTCGGCGGCAGGAATACAGGCGGCAATGTGGACAGAAGCTGGCGGCCGCTCGATATAGCGCTGGTGCTGCTGCTGACGTTGGCGGCCGGGCTGATGTCGTTCTGGGACCTCGGCAACCGGACCGGCGCGCAGACCTACTGGAAGCCGAGCGCGATCGGCGAAGGATTCACGGTCGACTTCGGCGTCATGCGGGCGGTCGATCGGTTGAACATGTACGAAGGGCCCGGCGCGCGCGGCAAGACGAAGGTCGAATGGTCCGCGGACGGACAAACATGGACGTTGTATGCGGAGATCGAACATAAGCATAACCGGGTGTTCACGTGGAAGTCCGACGACAAGACGGTGGAAGCGCGCTATATGCGGTTTACGGCAGCAAGCACCGGGTACACGCTGTATGAGGCGGCGTTCTTCACGAAGGATGTGGACGTGCCGATCCCGGTCGATCAGGTTGCCGACAACGGGAAAGCGGGCAGCGCGTCGGCAGGCGGCGGAGCGGAAGTGTTCGATGAGCAAAGCTTCGCGCCGTATCGCCCGGATTACCGCAACAGTATGTATTTCGACGAAATCTACCACGGACGCACCGCATACGAATTTGTCGAGGGCATGGAGCCTTATGAGAACACGCATCCGCCGCTCGGCAAAGTGCTGCTCGAATTCGGCATCCGGATGTTCGGCATGACGCCGTACGGTTGGCGCTTCATGGCTGCCGTATGCGGCACGTTGATGGTGCCGGTCATGTATGCGGCTGCCAAAGGCATGTTCGGCAGGACCCGGTACGCTTTTCTCGCAGGCTTGCTCTTGGTGCTGGAAAGCTTCCATCTCGTGCAATCGCGGATTACGAACGTCGACATCTTCGGCGTCACGTTCACGATCCTGATGTATTATACGATGTATCGCTACGGGGAATCGGCCTGGCGCTACGGCTTCCGCCGCGGCATCGGCTGGCTCGCGGCCAGCGGCGTCTTCTTCGGCTGCGCGGCTGCGGTCAAGTGGAACTATCTGTACGGGGGCGCCGGTCTCGCCGTGCTGTTCTTGTGGTCGTTTCTTCGCAACCGCCACGAAGCCCGAATGGACGGTCAGCGGAATGTCGGCCAGCGGACCGTGCTGACACTGCTGGCAGCAGTGATCTTGTATGTCGCGGTTCCTGCCGGTATCTACGCCGCCTCATATATTCCGTTCGAAAAGGCAACGGTTGCGGAGGATGGGTGGAAGGATCTGTGGCAATACCAGAAGAACATGTACGATTATCATAAGGGCGTCAAAGAAGAACACCCCTACGGTTCCAAATGGTACACCTGGCCGCTTATGTTAAGGCCGGTCTGGTATTACGGCGGGCCGGACCTGGCGCCGGGCATGGGGCAGAGCATCGCCGCGATTGGAAATCCGCTCATCTGGTGGGGCGGCCTGCTCGCGATGCTGGCGTCCTGGTGGATCGGCTGGCAGCGCAGGGACCGCATCGTGCTCACGATCGCGGTCATGTACCTGTCGTTCTACGTGCCGTGGATGGTGGCGCCGCGCAGCGTCACGTTCCTGTACCACTATTTTCCGATGGTGCCGCTGCTCATTCTGTCGATCGTATGGATGATGCGATGGTGGGAGGAGCGGAATCGGTTCGGCTATCGGAAGACGGCAGCATTCGTTGCAGTGTCGGCCGGGCTGCTCGTCTGGTTCTATCCGGTGCTCGTCGGGATTACGATCAGCCGGGAGTGGATGAATGTGTTCATCCGGTGGCTGCCGAGCTGGGGTTTTTGATCCTGCGAAGATGTCGCGGGGTTCAGCCCTCCGCCTCTGCGGGCGGGATCTCAGTCAGGCGGAGTAGTCCCGATGCGAAAGCGAAGCTGAGCGGGTTCGATTGCTGCGAGGTCGCTCGGAGTTAATCGAGGGTATGGATAAGCAGGGAGCTGCATGGGGCTGTACAAGGCTGTACAAGGCTGTACAAGGCTTGTATGGGCTGTATGGATAAGCAGCAGGGAGCTGCATGGGGCTGTACAAGGCTGTATGGCTTTGCGGAGTTGTGAATAAAAGGGTGCTGAGCGAGATTGGAAAGGGGGACGGACATGGGCAGAGCTTGTTTCCTATCGGCGGTCGTGCCGATGTATAACGAAGAAGAAGTCGTGGAAGCGACGTATGAGCGGTTGTCCCGCGTGCTGGCCGGGCTTGGCGAAACGTACGAGATCGTGTTCGTCAATGACGGAAGCCGCGATCATACCGCCGACATCGTGCGCCGGATTTGCGCATCGGACCGCCAGGTCAAGCTGGTCGACTTCTCCCGCAATTTCGGCCATCAGGTCGCCGTCACCGCGGGCATGGATTACGCGTCGGGCCGCACGGTCGTGCTGATCGACGCCGACTTGCAGGACCCGCCGGAAGTCATCCCCGAAATGGTGGAGCTGTGGCGCGAAGGCTACGATGTCGTCTATGGCAGGCGAATCGCGCGCAAGGGCGAGACGTGGTTCAAGAAGACGACAGCCAAGCTGTTCTACCGGCTGCTGCGTTCGATGACGTCGGTCAACATTCCGGTCGATACGGGCGATTTCCGCCTGATGGACCGCAAGGTGGTCGACACGCTGTGCCATATGCGCGAGAAGCAGCGCTATATCCGCGGCATGGTCAGTTGGGCCGGCTTCCGCCAGACGGGTGTCGATTACGTGCGGGACGAGCGGTTCGCCGGGGAGACGAAGTACCCGTTTCGCAAGATGCTTCGTCTATCCATGGACGCCATCACTTCCTTCTCGACCAAGCCGCTGAAGCTGGCGAGCATCCTTGGCTTCCTGATGTCCGCCGCAGGTTTCGTTTATTTGCTCGTGGTGCTGTACTTGCGGTTCTTCACGAGCATGACCCAGCCGGGCTGGAGCTCGCTGATTGTGATCAGCTTGCTGTTCCACGGCATTACGTTGTCGCTGCTCGGCGTGCTGGGCGAGTACATCGGCCGTATTTACGAGGAGTCCAAGCAGCGGCCGCTGTACCTTGTGTCGGAGACGGTCGGGTTCGAGCAGGCGGAGGAAGAGCGGCGGCACGGTGGCGCAGGCAAGCAGCGCGAGGAAGAGCCGGTCGCGAGCCGATCGTAAGGAAGGAATGGCGGGAACAAGCGGGCGGAATGGCGGGAACAAGCGGGATTATGAGGAGGCGATCGCGAGGTCTGGTGCTGATCTTTCTTCTGCAAGGTGATGACAACTGTAAAAGTACATCTATTTTCCTGGTTTTTTCAGGGATATGGATAGCGAACTGTAAAAATACAGCTTCCGTTCCGAAAAGCAGCCCGAATTCGAGCTCAAAGTGCTGATCAACTGTATGTTTACAGTTATTGCGACTGGGAACCAAGAATATTGTGTAAAATAACGGCACATTTACAGTTAAGGGATGCTCCAACCTGGACCTGTCCCTATCGGCGGAGGGAAAGAATCGGATGCTTCGGGCGTGTGACCATGCTGCAAGTCCTTTTGATGAGGCGCTCGTCGCGGTGACGAGAGCGGAATTGCCGGAAAACATTCATAGCGGGCGGGTATGCGTTGTATCGGCAGACAGCGGGGAAGTGGTCGTGTCATACGGCGATCCTGAGGCGCTCGCATTCGTGCGATCGACGGCCAAGCCGCTGCAGGCGATAGCTTCGCTGGTCGGCGGCGTGGCAGAGGCGTGCGGCTGGGACGATCGCCATCTGGCGATGATGGCGGCCTCGCAGCGCGGGTATCCGGCCCAAATGGCGGCGTTGGAGCAAATGCTGGCTTCATCCGCCGTGCCGGAAGACGCATTGGTGTTCCATGAGACGAAGCCGATCGCATCTGCTGCACAGGTGGAATGGGCGCAGAACGGTGCGCTGCGGCGCAAGCTGTACCATACTTGCGCGGGCAAGCACCTGGGCATGCTGGCATGGTGCCGATTGGCGGGATGGCCGCTTGCGGGGTACGCCGAGCCGGATCATCCGGCACAGCGGGAGGTTTTGCGCCGGGTCCGGGAATGGTGCGGAGCTGATGAGGCGGCGTGTCGGCTTGGCCGCGACGGCTGCGGCCTGCCCGTGCTCGCCATGCCGCTGCGGCGAATTGCCTTGGGCTATGCCCGGCTGGCATGCGCGGAATCGTCGGGCAGCTTGGAGTCGCAAGAGTCCATGCATGCGTCGCCCGTCCGTGCAGATGATGGGAGGCTTCAGCGTGCGGACGCGACATCCGGTGGGGTGTCGGGTGAGACGGCGGGAGAGTCACTTGACCGTGCAGACGGTGGGAGGCTGGAGCGTACGGACGCGACATCCGATGGAATGTCGGGTGAGACGGCGGGCGAGTCACTCGACCGTGCAGACGATGGGAGGCTGCAGCGTACGGACGCGACATCCGACGGGATGTCGGGTGAGACGGCGGGTGAGTCACTTGACCGTGCAGACGATGGGAGACTGCAGCGTGCGGGTGCGGCATCCGACGGGATGTCGGGAGAGGCATTGGTTGAGTCACTCGACCGGGAGGCCGTTGCGGCAGCTGCGCGGGTCGTCTCGGCGATGCAACGGCACCCGGATCTGGTCGAAGGGCCGGGCCGACTCGCCAGTCTGCTGCTGGCCGATCCGAACATTGTCGCCAAGAGCGGCGCACAAGGCCTGTTCGCGCTGGGTCTGCGGCAAGAACGGCTCGGCATCGCCGTCCACATCACGGACGGTTCGGAAGCTGCCTGGCCTTACATCGTCATGCGATTGCTCGACCGTTTGGGCGGCGCGTCCGCTGCCACGATTGAGGCTTTATCGGCACGGTTCCCACATGAATTCCGCAACGACGCTGGCATCGTGGCAGGCAGTTGGGAAGTGCTGATATGATCGCCTCGCCAATTCGTCACCTCCGACGGCTGCCACCGCGCAATAGATGCTGACCTCGCCAAATTGCCTCATCCGATCGCTGCCGCCGCACAATAGACGCCGACATCGCCAATTCACCTCATCCGATCGCTGCCGCCGCACAATAGACGCCGACATCGCCAATTTGTCTCATCTGACCGCTGCCACCGCAAGATAGACGCCGACATCGCCAATTGACCTCATCCGATCGCTGCCGCCGCACAATAGACGCCGACATCGCCAATTTGTCTCATCTGACCGCTGTCACCGCAAGATAGACGCTGACCTCGCCAAATTGCCTCATCCGATCGCTGCCGCCGCACAATAGACGCCGACACCGCCATTTTGCTTCTCCCGGCCACTGTCGCTGCATAATAGACCGCCTTCACACCTTAGCCTCCTTCGCTCATCGTCTCCCGGTACGGGCGACCGAAGCACGGTAATCGGTCGGATTTTGCCCGTGCCAGCGCTTGAACTGCTTGGAGAAATACAGCGAATCCTGAAAACCGACGGAGGAAGCGACCTGCTCCACAGTCAACTCAGGCCGCTCGCGCAGCAATCGCCGCCCTTGGTCGACGCGGAACTTTGTCAGATAGGTGGCGGGCGACAGCCCGGTGTGCGCCTTGAACAACCGCGACAAGTAGGCGCGATTATATCCGAGTGTCTCCGCCATCCCCTCGATCGTCACCGGTTCCGCATACTGCGCGGTCAAGTAGCGGACGGCCTGCTGCGCCAATTCTTCGCCGTGAGAAGATGGGCGCAGCGGCGATGCCGCGACTTCTTCCGTTTCCCCTGCGACATGTTCATAGAGTACGGCGAGCAGCAGGTGCAAATACCCTGCCGCTTCGATCGCCGCCGAACGCTTCCGCGACCGGAAGGCATCGTAGATGTAGCGGCAATATTCGCCCGGCGCCCGATTGCCGCCGGTATGGACGGCATATCGGCCGTTGCCGAATCCCGCCTCCTTGACAAGCGACGAAGCTCGCGCGCCGGTGAACGCCGCCCAGCGATAACGCCAAGGTTCGCTGCTGTCCGATTCATAAGCCGCCAGTTGATGCGGCGGAATCAAAAAAGTATCGCCCGCCCCCAAAGTTGCTTCGAAGTCGCCCAAGTGCAATTTTCCAAAACCGGAAGTCACATGATGCAGTAAAAAGTAGTCGGATATTTTCGGCCCTACGCGGTGGCCCGGCCTCGTCTGGCTCTCTCCGGCGAACAGCACGGTCAAATCGCCCGGCGCGATCGTAATCGGGTTGGAGACGACGCGGTAAGTCGGTGTTTTGAGCATGCGGCTCACTCCTTCACTACGCACCATTGTAACATTTCTACGTCTCATCCACGCAAAATAAGTCACATTTGTCCATATGAATGACACTTCAGGCCATTTTGATGCGGGCTTGCCATTCGTTATACTCGGGGTAGAGGACAACGACAATCGAAGAAACGAAGGTGACCATGGTGAATGCAGCGGAATTGAAGGCATTGTTCACGGAGAAATACGGCGGGTCGGCAGAAGGCATCCAGGTGTTCCAGGCCCCGGGGCGGGTCAATCTGATCGGTGAGCACACCGACTACAATGGCGGTGCGGTGTTCCCGGCTGCGCTTACGTTCGGAACGACGCTGCTGATTCGGCCGCGCGAAGATCGGACGCTTCGATTCGCTTCGACGAATATTCCGATTTCCCGGGAAATTTCGAGCGCTGAAGTGGTCTTCGACGAACAGGATGACTGGGTGAACTACCCGAAGGCTGTCGTATGGGAGCTTGCCGGACGGGGTACGAAGCTGACGCGCGGCTACGACTTCCTCTACCACGGAGAGATTCCGAACGGTGCCGGCTTGTCTTCATCCGCATCGATCGAAGTCGTCACGGCTTATGCGCTGCTCACGCTGGAAGGCAAGGAGACGGATACCGTCGAGATCGCGGTCTGGTCGCAGCATGCGGAGAATGAGTTCGTCGGCGTCAAATGCGGCATCATGGACCAGTTCGCCGTCGCGAACGGCAAGAAGGATCACGCGATTCTGCTCTATTGCGATACTTTGAAATACGAGCTCGTGCCATTCCGCGCGGAAGGCCATAAGCTCGTCATCGGCAACACGAACAAGCGCCGCGGCCTCGTCGATTCCAAGTACAACGAACGCCGTTCGCAATGTGAGCAAGCGGTGCAGGATTTGCGTAAGGCGTTCCCGGATCTGGAGCTGCTCGGGCAACTGACTTTGGAGCAATTCGAGGCGAATGCGTCTTTGATCGCGGACGAGACGGTCCGCAGTCGGGCTCGCCATGTCGTAGAAGAGATCGACCGGGTGGCGCGTTCGATCGACGTGCTGCAGCGCGGGGAACTGACTGCATTCGGCGAGTTGATGAACGCTTCGCACGATTCGCTGCGCGATCTGTACGAAGTGACGGGGGCAGAGCTGGATGCGATGGTCGATGCGGCGCGCAGCGTGCCGGGCGTGCTGGGCTCGAGAATGACCGGAGCGGGCTTCGGCGGCTGCACGATTTCGCTGGTGCGTGAAGATGCGGTTCAGCGCTTCATTGAGGAAGTAGGCGTTCAGTATGAGAAAGCTACCGGGCTGCATGCCGATTTCTACGTCTGCGACATTGGAGACGGCGTGCGGCATTTAAAGGGGGATGCGTAACATGGCGGTATTGGTGACGGGAGGCGCGGGCTACATCGGCTCGCACGCTGTGGCGGCGCTGCTGGAACGCGGGGAAGAAGTCGTCGTCGTCGACAACCTGTATCAAGGCCACCGGGGCGCGCTGCTGGGCGGTAAACTGTATGTAGGCGATCTTCGTGATGAGGCGTTTCTGTCCCGTGTGTTCGCGGAGAACGAGATCGACGGGGTGATTCATTTTGCCGCGAATTCGCTTGTCGGCGAGAGCATGAAGGACCCCGGAAAATATTACAACAACAACGTGTACGGCACTTTGTGCTTGTTGGAGCAGATGAAAAAAGCGGGCGTATCGCGGATCGTGTTCTCTTCGACGGCGGCGACCTATGGCGAGCCGGAGCGGGTGCCGATCGACGAATACGACCGCACGTTGCCCACGAACGCCTACGGCGAGACGAAGCTCGCGATGGAGAAGATGATCCGCTGGTTCGACGTCGCCCACGGCATCCGTTCGGTGTCGCTGCGCTATTTCAATGCGGCAGGGGCGCATGACAGCGGGCGGATTGGCGAGGACCACCGGCCGGAAAGCCACCTGATTCCGATCGTGCTGCAAGTCGCGCTCGGGCAGCGCGAGTCGATCTCGGTGTTCGGAGACGATTACCCGACAGAGGACGGCACGTGCATCCGCGACTATATCCATGTCAGCGACTTGGCCGATGCGCATCTGCTTGCGCTGAAGCGTCTGCGCGAGGGCGGCGAGAGCGCCATTTACAATCTGGGCAGCGGGAACGGCTATTCGGTCAAGCAGGTGATTGAAATCGCGCGCGAAGTGACCGGGCATCCGATACCGGTGACGATGGAGGCGCGCAGAGCGGGCGATCCCGCCGTGCTCGTCGCTTCCTCGGAGCGCGCCCGCCGGGAGCTCGGATGGCAACCGGGCCGCGAGCGGCTGCAGGACATCGTGTCCAGCGCCTGGCAGTGGCATCATCAGCATCCGAACGGATACGGGGACGATAATAAGTAATGTAGACGGTGTGCTAGACGGAAGTATAGGCAATGGAAAGGCGCCACGAAGGCCGAATCCGGATCGGGAATAGGCAACAGAACGGAGGAACGAATAAATGGCTGAAATTGCGGGAATATCGGGAGCGTCCTCCGCGGAACGGATCGGTGCGGGCATTGAACGGCTGCTGCGGTTCGCGCTGCAGAAGGGCATGATCGAGCCTTTGGATGAAGAGGCTGCGCGCAATGCGCTGCTTGACTTGTTCCGGCTGGACGAACCGCTTGTAGCGTTGCCGGAAGAGCTGGCGGGTGACTTGCCGGACAGCCCGGTGCCGCTGCTGGAGCCTTTGCTGGATGCTGCGGCGGAACACGGTTTGATCGAGGACGACACGCTGACGAATCGCGATTTGTTCGATGCGCGAATTATGGGCTTGTTGATGGCGCGGCCTTCGGAGACGGCACGGCAATTTCGCGAGCAGTCCAAGCAAGGCGGCAAAGCTGCGGCGACGGATTGGTTTTATCAATTGAACATTAACGCCAACTATATACGCATGGACCGCATTCGCAAGAACGGCTACTGGCGGCATCGGACGGGCGACGGAGAACTGGAGATTACCGTCAACCTGTCCAAACCGGAGAAGGATCCCCGGGAGATCGCCAAGCTGAAGACGCTGCCTCCGGCGCGTTATCCGAAATGTCTGCTGTGCAAGGAGAATGTCGGGTATGCGGGACGGCCCAACCATCCGGCGCGGCAAAATTTGCGGGTCATTCCGCTGACGCTGCAAGGCGAAGCGTGGTATTTTCAATATTCGCCGTATGTGTATTACAATGAGCACAGCATTATTCTCCGCGGGGAACACGTGCCGATGACGATTTCGCCGGCTACCTTCGCGCGGCTGATCGATTTCGTCGATCAATTTCCTCATTATTTCATCGGGTCGAATGCGGATTTGCCGATCGTCGGCGGGTCGATCCTGAACCATGACCATTTTCAGGGCGGCCGGCACGTCTTCCCGATGGAGGTCGCTGAAGTGCCGGAATGGTTCGCGATTGCGGGCGAGAGCAGCGTGCAAGCCGGCATCGTGCGATGGCCGATGTCCGTGCTGCGACTGCGGTCCACGGATCGGACGGCGGTACTCCGCGTTTGCGAATCGGCGCTGTCGGCCTGGCGCGGTTACTCGGACTTGGAGGCGGACGTCGCTGCGTTCACCGGCGAGACGCCGCACAACACGATCACGCCGATCGCCCGCTTGCGGGACAATGGCGAATACGAGATGGATCTGGTGCTGCGCAACAACCGGACGAGCGAGCGGTATCCGGACGGAATTTTTCACCCGCATGCCGAGCTCCATCACATCAAGAAGGAGAACATCGGACTGATCGAAGTGATGGGACTGGCCGTGCTGCCGGGCCGTTTGCAGCAAGAATTGGCGGCGATCGGTGCGATTCTCGGCGGCAGCGAAAAGTTCGATCCGACGGTGACGGCGGAAGAGGGGCATCCGCTGCACAAACATGCGGATTGGATCGCGGAGTTGGTGGCAAAGCACGGGACATCTCGGTCGCCGGATGAAGCGATGGCGATCGTGCGCGCTGCGGTTGGCGACAAGTTTCACGCTGTGCTGCGGGATGCCGGCGTGTTCAAGTCGGACGCGCGCGGGCACGAAGCGTTCAGGCGCTTCTTGAAGCATGCCAATTTGGTGAAGTAAACAGCAACGTGGACTGGCCTATGCGAAAACCTCGACGAGCGCTCATGCGGCGCCGCCGAGGTTTTTGCTTTGAGTCGAAAATCGACGCAATTCGGTCCGGGGAACGGTGGTTGGGTGGGAGTTAAGGCGAAAATGGACGCAATTCGGTGTGGAGAGCGGTGGTTGGGTGGGGTTAAGGCGAAAATCGACGCAATTCGGTCCGGGAAACGGTGGTTGGGTGGACGTTGAGGCGAAAATCGACGCAATTCGCTCCGGGGAACGGCGGTTGGGTGGGCGTTAAGGCGAAAATCGACGCAATTCGGTCCGGGGAACGGTGGTTGGGTGGGAGTTAAGGCGAAAATCGACACAATTCGGTCCGGGGAGCGGTGGTTGGGTGGAGTTAAGGCGAAAATCGACGCAATTCGGTCCGGAGAGCGGCGGTTGGGTGAAGTTAAGGCGAAAATCGACGCAATTCGGTCCGGAGAGCGGTGGTTGGGTGGGAGTTAAGGCGAAAATGGACGCAATTCGGTCCGGAGAGCGGCGGTTGGGTGGAGTTAAGGCGAAAATCGTCACAACCCATGCCGAAGCCCGGGAGCCTGCCGCTGGGCGGCTCTCCGGGCGTTCGCTTGAACTAGCGACGCAGGCGGCCGAGCTCGGTGGCGATCGCTTCGACTTCGCTGATGCTGAAGCGGTCTTTGCTGCACACCATGTCGTAAATGTCTTTGAGATCCTCGTACTTGGCCGTATCGAAGCTCGATGCCTGCATGGCGGCTCCTGATGCCATCCTCAGCTTCGTCTTGATTGTCTCGATCATATGGGACACATTTTCTTGTGTCGGTTGGGATAAGTCCACGCCGATCGCTCCTTCTGTGCTTGTATATACGTATTGTACCACAGCAATTGGCGGAATGCTGTCGGGCATGGTAACCTGATAAATATGAACAATTTCGGCTTGCGGCCTGCAACGTTAATGGGAGCCGACGTGCCGGGATCATCGACCATGGTTATTCTCTGCTTGTTTGCGGTAAATAAATATACGAGATGGAGACTCAAGCGATGCTGGAGGCATGGCCGAAGCAAGCGGCGCGCGTCGACCGCGCCGGTCTGGCGCAGTTCACAACGCGTATCGCCGCGCAACATCCGCTGTCCGAGATGACGTTCCTGTGCATCGGCACCGATCGCTCCTCGGGCGATTGCCTGGGACCCTGGATCGGGACGCTGCTGACAGAAGCGGGATTCGAGGGTGTCATCGGCACACTCAAGCGTCCGTGCGACGCGGAGAAATTGCCGGATGTCATTGCGCTGCTGCCGGAAGGCGGTACGGTGCTGGCCATCGACGCTTGCTTGGGGCGCCCGGAATCGGTGGGGGCGTACCTGGTATCGGCGGAGCCGCTCATACCCGCCAGGTCCGTCGGCCGATCGTTCCCTCCGATCGGTGCGTACAGCATCGCCGGGATCGTCAATGCCGCCGGTCCGAAGCCGTATTGGACGCTGCAGACGACCTCGCTGTACCGCGTCATGCATATGGCTCGCGAAGCTGCCGAAGCGATTATCGGCGCGTGGCGGCCGTCAATCAAAACTCCCGACAGGATGTGATGAAGCGAAATGTCAAATTACGATCAACCGGACTATCGTGTTTTTGCCGAAGATGCCGCAGTCAATCTCAGCTTCAGCCGTAGCCGCAATCCCAATCCCCATCCCCATCCCCATCCAAAGGACAGCCCCAATACAAGCGGGACCGAATTCACGGAAGAAGGAACGGCATCAGGTGCGGGCCCGGAGGCAATCGCGCCGATTGTGCTGCTGCATGGCTATTGCGGCAGCAGTCAATATTGGGATGCGGTCGTCCCGCTGCTGGCTGCCGAATATGACGTGATCGTGCCGGACTTGCGCGGACACGGCGAATCGCCTGCTCCGGAGCAGCAAGTTTATACAATGGAACAACTCGCTGACGACACGGCGGCGTTGTTGGACCGGCTCGGGCTCTCTCAAGCGTACGTGATCGGCCATTCGCTGGGCGGGTACGCAACGCTTGCCTTCGCCGAACGCCATCCCGGCCGCCTGCTCGGCTTCGGGCTCGTCCACTCCACCTCGCTGCCGGATACCGATGCCGGCAAGGAGGGGCGGATCAAGGCGGCGGATCAGATCCGTGCGGAAGGCGTCCGCCCGTTCGTTGACGGCCTGATCCCCAAGCTGTTCGTGCAGGAGCACCAACAAAGACCCGATATCGCCAGCCAGATCGCGCATGCCAAGGAGATCGGCTACGGCACCAGCCCCCGGGGCGCCATCGGATGCGCGATGGGGATGCGCGAACGCCCGGATCGCACGCACGTGCTGCAGCGGACGCAACTGCCTGTGCTGCTGCTCGCCGGGGAGCGGGATGAAGTCATTCCGCCGGCACGCCGATTTCCGGTTGAGACTCGCCCGAATATCATGACGGCTACGCTGCCGGACACAGGGCATATGAGCATGATGGAGGATCCGGCCGCCTGCGCGCAGGTGCTGCTGGATTTCCTGAACAGGAGCAGGGGGAGCACGCGTGTTTGAACGGGATTACCTGATGCGGCTGATCACGCAGGCAGCCAAGGCGCTCGGCGCCATCATGGGGTTGAAGGAACAACAGAAGAAAGAGCAGGCGCTCACACAAATAGACGAATTCCTGAGCAGGGAATTGCGGATGAAGACGCGCATCGCGATGGGGCTGTCGGATGAGGACTTGCTGGCGATGCTCAGCGTTGGCGGCGTCCCGAATCCGGAATCCACAGCGATTATCGCCGCTTTTCTGCAGGAAGAAGCGGAATTGCTGGAAGACTCGGGCCGCTCGGGCGAGAGCGTTCCCCGGTTCGCGAAGGCGCTGCGGCTGAATCTGTACGTGCTGCGGGAGAGCGGCGAGATCGACGGCTGGGACGTGACGGCGAGAATTGAAAGGCTGCTGGTGTCGCTGGCTCCGTACTTATGGGATGCGGAGACGATTCGGGCCGTATGGCAATGGCGCGAATCGTGCGGACAATGGGCCTTGGCGGAAGATCTGCTCTATGAATTGCGGGAGCAAGCCGGCATTGAGATCACCGAGGGAATGGCATTCTACGACAGATTGGCCGCCCAGAGCGACGAATCGCTGACAGCAGGCGGCTTGCCCCGCAGCGAACTTGAAGAAGGCCGGCGGCAATGGGCGGCGGCTGCCCGCATGGAGGGAACACAAGCATGAGCGACGATTGGCAGCAATGGATCGAACAAGCGACAGCGGACGCCAAGCTGCTATCGGCCACGTTCAGCCAGCCCAGGCGCAAGGATGGCAGCATCCCGCGCAAAATGACGGTTCGCCCGATCCGTCAGAAAAGCGGCATGGTCTATCAATTCGAAAAGCAGGTCGGCAGTCAGGCGTTTCACGAGAATGTGCCGCAGCAGGAGGTCGCCGCCCGGCTAATCGCCGCGATGGCGGACTACCGCCAGGCGCTGCTCAAAACACCGGAAGCCGATACGCAGTTGCTCGCCAGCAAGAAAGGCTCCGTCGCCATGCTGCAAGGCAAGCCGACCGGCAAGCCGCTGCTGCAAGCTCCTACAGGCCACAATCGGGTCAAGTCCTACCTGATTCCCGAAGGCGAACCGACCGCATTCCTCGTTCGACTCGGCGTCATGACGACGGACGGACGCGTCGTGAAGGCGAAATACGATAAGTTTCGGCAAATCAACCGGTTTCTCGAAATGGTCGCCGACGTACTGCCCGCCTTGCCGCGCGGTCGGCAGCTGACCGTCGTGGATTTCGGCTGCGGCAAATCTTACCTGACTTTCGCCCTCTATTATTTGCTGGCGATCCGGGAGCAATTGCCCGTCCGGATCGTCGGGCTGGATCTGAAGGCGGAGGTCATCCGGGACTGTTCCCGACTCGCATCGGATTTGGGCTGGGACAACCTGACTTTTGCCGTTGGCGATATTTCCGCATACAAGGAAGAGGCGGCCGTCGACATGGTCGTCACCTTGCACGCTTGCGATACAGCGACAGATGCGGCATTGCTTCAAGCGATCGGTTGGGATGCTTCGGTCATCTTGTCCGTTCCCTGCTGCCAGCATGAGCTGTTCCGCCAGATCGACCAGCCCGCGCTGAAGCCGCTGCTCAAGCACGGCATTCTGAAGGAGCGGTTCGCCGCCTTGGCGACGGATGCGATCCGCGCCAACCTGCTGGAAACGGCGGGCTATCGAACGCAAATCCTGGAATTCATCGACATGACCCACACACCCAAAAACCTGCTGATCCGCGCTTACAAAAGCCAAGGCCAGAAGATGAACGTCGAAATGGCACGCAAAGAATACGAAGCATTCCGGGATTTTCTGTCCGTCGACCCGTTCATGGAAAGGGAGTGGAAGAGAGAGCGGAGCCGGCAGTAGGCCGAATCGAGTAGTTTCAAAGTCCTGCACACAGGTAAATTTTAGCTAAAATCAGTTGTTTGCAGACCTGGAATTATGGTAAAATTACAGGAACCTCGTCCTATTTTGCGCGGATTAAAAGAGACCCTTGATGAAAAGGTGACCGCCTTGGCACTTTTCTGGCCCGATTTGCTTCTGTTTGTCTCTTTGCTCATTTTGTTCGTTTGCGTCCTGACGTTCAACCGGATCACGCAAACGCACAAAGTATATTTGGCGTTTCACTTTGTCATGATGATGTGGCCATTCGGCCAATTCCTGGTCAGCACGAACGGGCATCCCGAATTTCAAATCGCTTTTTTGAAATTTTCGTTTACCGCGCTGTCGCTCTTGGGACCGGGCTGGCTCTTCTTCGTTCTCTTCCTGACGGGACGCTCCGTCAATCTGCGCAGCTATCGCGTCATTCTTTATCTCATTCCTTCGCTCATTTGCGTCGCGGGCGTCATCTGGAACCCGAGTCACATCTTCATGTCCCCGATCGACGATTCTTATATCAACAGGGAGTACGGCCCGTTCTTCTGGCTGCTTGTCGTCATTCAGTTTCTTTATTTCATCTACGCACTTTTGATCATGTTCCAGGAAATGCGGTTGGCCCGTTCCTGGAATCAACGCAAGCAGTTGGCCATCACCGTAATCGGAATCTTCGTTCTGACCGGATTCAGCGCGGTAGACATGCTGCTCAACGTGCTGCTCGTCTCCTGGCTGCCGATCATTCCGGGCATGATGTCCCTTGGCATCCTGCTGTCGGATTGCTGCTTCGTCGTCGCCATCTACCGCTACGGCATGTTCGATATTCTTAGCATGGCGCAGCGCGATATTTTCTCGCTGATCACGATGGGCGTCGTCGTCGTGGACGATAACGGCAAAGTCGTCGAAGTCAATCGCGGCGCGTCTCAGTTCGTCCAGACGTCCAAAGGCGACATTTTCGAAATGGAGAGGTTCCTGGCCCCGCTGCAGACGCAGGGAGAAGTTTACGAATTCCTGTACAAGTACCGCCACCACCCGCAGGAGCGCATGCAGACGGAAATCACGCTGAGCGACAATACGAACCGCCACATATCCATCCAGATTTCGCCGGTGCTCGATGACCGCAAGACGCTGATCGGACGCATCTTCACGTTCCACGACGTGACCGAACTGCGGAAGCTCGTCGATGAAATGAACCGCAAAAACGAGGCGCTGCATGAGCGGAATCTGGAACTGATTACGATTCAGGAAGAGCTGTTTCGGGTAAATCAGAAACTGGAGCAGATGGCGATCACGGACAGCTTGACCGGTTGTTATAACCGCCGTTATCTGATGCAGCAGCTCGAGCACGAAGTGCTGCTGAACATGCGGTACCGCATTCCGTTTTCCATTTTCTTGTTCGATATCGACCATTTCAAGCAGATCAACGACCGTTACGGCCATCTGGTCGGGGACGAGGTGATCCGAAGCACGGCGGAGATCGTGCGGGACAAGCTGCGGAGAACCGACATTCTGGCGCGTTACGGAGGAGAAGAGTTTACGATCTACTTGCCGCATACGGGCCATGAACAGGCGAAAATGCTCGCGGATCGCATTTTGAGCGCCGTCAGCGAGAATACGGTGGATTCCGGGACGGAACAAGTGTATATTACGATAAGTATGGGGATCGTGTCGGAAGACGGGGAAGATCTGCGCTTCGACGATCCGAAGGCGTTCCTGCGGGACGTGTTCTCCCGGGCGGACGCGGCATTGTATCAGGCAAAGAACGGCGGCAGAAACCGCGTCGTCATGGCGGAATAAGTTCGAGGGACGGTCAGAGGAAGGAGGGCTTGCGTTGAAACGAGTCGGTCGGCTGGTTGGCACAGGATTGGGATTCGCTTTCGGTGCGGCGGTGGCCGCATCCTTCCTTGTCGGCACAGGGGAGCTTGCGCAGTTGCGCTCTGCCGCCGCGGCGGGCTTTTTGTTCTGCGCAATCACGCTGCCGATCGGCTGGTGGTTCGGCAACTGCTACGACCGCCTGAAACGGTGGGCCGACCAGGACGTGTTAACCGGCGTATACTCCCGCAGATTCCTGCAGCAAGTCTATCCCCGGCTGGTGCGGCAGGCGGACCGCAAGATCAAGCGGTTTTCGGTCATTCTCATCGACGTGGACAACTTCAAGGCGATTAACGATACATTCGGTCATGCAAGAGGCGATGAGTTGCTTCGCAAGCTGGCAAGCGCGCTGAAGGGCGCGGTTGGCCACGGCGAGATCGTCGGCCGCTGGGGCGGCGACGAATTCGTCATGCTGTGCCCGTACGGCGACCCGCAATCGCTGGATAAGCTGCATCGCGCGCTGGTCGAGCGGACCGAACAGCTCGCCAGGCAATGGCAGCTCCCGATCTCGATATCGGTCGGATCCGCCGTCTATCCCGACGAAGGCCGGCTGCTGGATGAATTGACTCAGCAGGCGGATCGAAGGATGTACAAGGACAAGAACCGCGGCAAACCGGCCGTAACGCATAAATTGCAGGCTTAGAGATCCCTTACCCGCCGAAGGCGTCGCGAAAAGCCCGCGATAGCCGGGCAGGCTCCACCTGCCAGAGTGATGCGATTTCCGGACAGACGGCTTCATCCCACCAATCCGCCAACATTTTGCGATTGCTCTGATGCAGCGTGATCCATTCCAGGTGACCGATCACTTTTCGCGAATACAGTTCTTCGGCTGCCCGTATCGACTCGGAGGGGATATGCTGGCGTAGCCGCTTGACCGCGCGATACAGCTCCTTGCCGCAGGCTCTTCGAATCGTGCGCGGGTTCGGGGGCTGTGCCGTATGTTTTACCCGTTCGTGGTTCATGACGCGCCGCTCCCTTCTCAGTTGGGTGTAATTCAATGTATGCAAGAGGAGAGGGATCGGCATTTTACGAAATAGAAAAAGCCTGTTGAGGTTTTCAACAGGCTGAACGCCCCGGCGGGCGCCTTCTTATTGAACGACGATGTAGCCGACCATGGGGCCGCCTTTGCTCGGTTCATTGTGCGTCTGGCAGACGATCGGGTAGATGCCGGCATCTTTGGGCGTGAAGCTGACGACCGTCGTTTTGCCCTTCTGCACTTCCCCTTTAATGTTCAAGCCTTCGATGACGAACGGATGGGATTGACCGTTAATGCCCGTAATGCGTATCTCGACCGCTTCGCCCTTCTTCAGGACGACCGTACCCGGATCCCAGCGGTACGATTCCAGCACATTGCCGTCTGTCCCTTTCGCCGTGAACTCGCCCGTTACCAACTGGATGACACGCGGACTGTCCGCCGTTGCCATGGCCGCGCCCGCTGCCGGTCTGGACTGCATCCAGCCGATATACGCCCCGATCATGATGACCGCCACCGCCAGCAACGCGTACAGCTGCATTTTTTTACGATCGATGAAGACGACTTTGCTCATGCTCACACTCCTCCTCAACTTTGTCCAACTACCAGAGTGTATGCCGCAGCCCGTCCCGGCATGACAAGCAGTTCGCCGGCAGCATCGCCGACCTGCATACTTTCGCGTTCCCTGCGTTTGTCCATTTTTTCAGTGCTGGAATGCGCTCATCCCCATATGCTAGAATAAGAAAGATTTGCGAAAATGGGAGAGAAGGCAGGTCGAGCGCGCTTGATGGATCTGATTCACGAATGGTTGGCGCAATTGCTGCAGTGGGTAGAGAGCCTGGGGTACTTCGGCATTGTGATCGGCCTGGCCATCGAAGTTATCCCGAGCGAGATTGTCCTCGGATTCGGCGGTTACCTGGTCTCGCAAGGAAAGGTCACATTCATTGGGGCCGTCATCTGCGGCACGATCGGCGCGCTGCTGCAGCAATGGCTGTTGTACGCGATCGGTTTGTACGGCGGCAGGCCGTTCCTGCTCAAGTACGGCAAATTTTTGCGGATCAAGGAGAAGCATGTGGATATCGCGGAACGCTGGTTCGACCGCTATGGGCCGGTCATCGTGCTCACGGCCAGGTTCGTCCCCGTCATGCGGCAAGTGATTTCCATTCCGGCCGGCATGGCCCGCATGAACTTCACCGTCTACACGCTGCTGACGCTGCTGGCTTCCATTCCGTGGTCGTTCCTGTTCGTCTGGCTCGGCTGGAGCCTCGGGGACAATTGGGAGCAGATCGGCGAGAAAGCCGCGCCTTACACGAAGATTATTTTCCCGGCCGCCATTGCGCTGCTCGTTCTTTACGTCATCTACGCCGTCTGGCGTTCCAAGAAGAAGAAAGCCGTCTGACGATTTGCACACATCACCCAAACAAGCGAGGGAATCGACATGAGCCAACAGATCGCCCATAAATTGGGCAAAGGCATCGCGCCGCAGCAATTCCGGGAAAGCATGACCAGAAATCAGGATGCATTCGCTTCGTGGTACGACAAGTTCGAATGGCCGGACGACGAGACGCGGGAATTTTTCCAATCGCTGCAATACCGGGACGACCTGGTCTGTTCGATCCTGGCGGCGGACTGGTGCGGCGACGTTGTGCGCAATGTGCCCGTCGTGCTGCGTGCGATGGAGGCGGCGGGCATTCCGACGCAAGTGCTGATCATGGAAGAGCATCTGGACCTGATGGACGAGCATTTGACGATGGGCGGACGGTCCATTCCGGTCGTGTTCATTGCGGATACGGGCGGAGCGATATTGGGAAAATGGGGACCGCGTCCCAAGTACGTTCAAGAGCCGATGGAGGCGTTCAAGGCGAACAATCCGGACCGGGAAGCGCCGGACTACCAGGACAATCTCACGGCTGCCCGCCAGGAAATCGTGCGCCGTTACGGGGAAGGTGCCGGTTATCAGGCACTGATTGTGCAGGAGCTTCGCGACCTGCTGTCGCGGGTGTGAGCCGATGCTGACGTTTCAGACCTTCCCGCTCGGCCCGCTGGAGACGAACGCTTACGTGGTGACGGACGCTTCGCGGACCCGGGCCGTCGTGATCGATCCGGGCATAGCCGACGGAGCTTTGCTTCGCAAGCTTGACGGTTACGAGGTGGAAGCGGTGTTGCTTACGCATGCGCACTTCGACCATATCGGCGGCGTGGAAGCCGTGCGCAAGCGGTACGGCTGTCCGGTCTATATTCATTCGCTCGAGCAGGATTGGCTGACGGATCCGGCGAAGAACGGTTCGCTTCGGTGGCCGGACGCGACACCTCCGATCGCCGGGGAAGCGCCCGATCGCCTGCTCGCGGATGGAGACGAGCTGCCGCTGCTCGGGGTGACGTTCCGTGTGCTGTTCACGCCGGGCCACTCGCCCGGCAGCGTCGGCTTCCTGTGCGGCGACCTGCTGTTCGCGGGCGATGCCCTGTTCCGCCGCTCCGTCGGTCGGACCGATTTGCCCGGGGGCAGCGCGCAGACGCTCGCCCGCTCGATCCGGGAGAAGCTATACACGCTGCCGGACGACACCCTCGTGCTGCCGGGCCACGGACCGGAGACGACGATCGGCGAGGAGAAGCGGGACAACCCGTTCGTTCGCCTGTAATTCGTTTGCAGCAGTGAATCATGTCGAAATCTGCGCCCGAGTTGTGCCAATACGAACGGCTTCCTCTGTCCTTCATTTTCGGGCGGAGCGAAGCCGTTTTGTTGAAATTTGCCGAACAGACGCAGACACTGCCATCGCGAGCATGGTCGCAGCCGGACGGACGTCGTACGGTCGTCAAAATCTCTAAAGCTTTCCAGATAACGATATACAATTCGGCCGTCCTGTAATAAGATGGGATTAGCACTGGGCAACGAGTGCGAAACTGGCGTAATCGCGGTGCACAGATGAGCAAGAACAACATTACCGAACTCCAATATGTACGGGCATTCGCCATTCTGGCCGTGCTGATCATCCACGTAACGGCTACCGCAACGGTGACGGTTCCGATCGGCAGCTTGACGTACCCGTTTTACCAGATGGCCAATCAGCTCAGCATGTTCGCCGTCCCCGTCTTCGTGATGATCAGCGGGATCGTATTATTTTATCGGTACTACGATTCGTGGGATGCGTCGCAAGTCTGGTCGTTCTATCGCAAGCGGCTGCAGTATATCGTCATTCCGTTTGTGTTATGGTCGCTGTTTTACTACTTGTACAATCAGTTGGTCAGCCGGCATCGCATCGATTTCGACTTGCTGCACTTTCTCCAGCTCGCGCGCTGGGGCAGAACGAGCTATCACTTGTATTACATGGTCATTATTATTCAGTTCTACGCGGTGTTTCCGCTGCTTCTGACGCTGATTCGCAAGCTGCGGGCAGGGGCGGGCGCAATCGTACTCATCGGTCTGGCCGTCCAGGCCACGGTCTACAGCATCCATCACTGGGTCAAGCCCGTCGCGCACTTGTCTGCGCTGCTGCCGAACTACATGCTGGTGTTTTGCGTCGGCGGTGCGATCGGCATGCTGTACAAGAAGTTTGCGGACCGTTCCGGCCAGCTGTGGTGGGTATTCGGAGCCGCGGTCGCCACCGGTTTCCTCTATATGTTCCTTTTAATCAATGCGAAGAGCGGTGCGCACTATTGGTCGCCGCTGTATGTCATCTTGTACAATTTGTACGCCGTGCTGGTCGGAATCAGTCTGATCTGGATATCGATGAAATGTCGGGCAGGCGCGTCGTGGCTTACGAAGCGGTTGTACGGAATCGGCGCGTATTCGTTCGGCATTTATCTGATCCATCCGGCGATTCTGACGTTGTGGCGGCATTTGTACAATCCGTCGGCGGGGCAGGCGGGGTATCATTTGTACAATTTGGCGACTCTGATGATCATGATCACGGTGCCATGGTTGGTCGTATACGTCATGTCGCATTGGCAGTGGACCTGGGTGCTGTTCGGCAAGGCCAGGGACACGGCGGCGGGAACGAAGGCGAGCCGACCGGGCGGTCAAAGCTTGTCCGCGTAAGCGAAAAAAACACTTTACATTCACATAGGCATTTGCTATAGTTTTCCTTACCAACTCCATACCGTATCGCGATGACTGCGAAGCACGCAGGCAATAGAGAACTCGGTTCTCTGTTTGTCTGCGTTTTTTTGTTTGCTTCAAACCAAGAGAAGGGGTGCGTACTACATGAATCGCAAGAAACAGGTGGCGATCAGCTTGTCGGCGGCCATGCTCTCCGGCATGCTGGTGTATGGCGTGTATTGGGTGCAATTAAAGCAGGTCAAACAGCAGGAAACGGTCGGGATCGTCGTACCGCGTCAATTCGTGCCGACGGGAACAACGCTCACTTCGGAAGGGCTTGAGATCAAATATTTGCCCCGCGCGGCCGTCACCGGAGAGATGGTTGTCGATCCGGCGGAAGTCGTCGGCCTGGAGGCTGTCGCTCCCTTGGGCGCAGGCGAGCCGCTGCTGCGCTGGAAGCTGGACCGCTATCGGCTGTTTCCGGGCGCGGGCGAGGCGACGTTCCAAATTCCCCGCGAATATATCAAGTCGATCTCGAACGGTATACGGGCTGGCGATCGGGTGATCGTCTATCTGTCGGATACGGCGTCGTCTTCGCGCCGGCTGTTCCCCCGTTCAATCGTCGTAGCGGGGGTGAAGAGCGCGGCCAATCAGGAAATCGACAATCCGCGAAATCCGAACCTCCTGTCCATGGCCGACGGCGATAAAGAGCGCATGTACGCTTCCAGGCGGGAGGCGAACGGGACGATCGATGCGATCAATCTGAACTTGACGGAAGAACAGTGGCTGTCGATCGACACCGCGTGCAAGATGGGGCAAGCGAAGCTGGTCGTCGCCTTTGCGGCCGATGCCGTCGACGGGCTTGTCGGGAAGGAGGCGCCGCAATGAGCGGGCAACTGGCAGCGTTCATGGGCTCCACGCCGAATATCGGCACGACGCTGGCCGCCTTTGGGACGGCGTATCGGATTGCCTCCGCGACCGGGCGGAAAGTCGGCTTCCTGTGCTTGAATCTTAAGAGCGCCAAGACGCATCTGTACCTGGGCATCGATCAGCCTCAGGTGACGCTCGACGGACTCCGTCCGGAATTGCGTGCGGGGACGCTGACGGCGGACAAGCTGGCGCAGTATGCGCATGCCGGCGCAAGCCTGGGCAGCCTGCGCGTGCTGTTCGGCAGTCTCGCCCGCGAGCAGGCGGAATATTACGAGCCGGCCGACATCCGGCGTCTGCTGGCGGCCTCCCGGGAGGCGTATGATTTGACGATTGCGGATGTGAGCGCTTATTGGGACAATGCGGCGACGATCGTCGCCATGCAGGAAGCGGACGAGCGCTATTTGACGACGACCGGCAGCTTCAGCCATTTTCAGGAAGATATTCATCGATGGACGGGACAAGTCGGAAGTCAGTTCGGCATATCGTCGAACGGGTTTCATGTCATTTTGCTTCAAGGAGGCGCGCGAGCCATGGGAGGTTATGGGATGAAGGAAATTCGCAAAGAAATCGGGAGTCGAACGCTTACGGAATTGAAGCTGCTGGAGAGCGTGCATTTGCAGTTGGACAGCGGACGTCTGGACGAATGGCTGGCATCGCACGATCGCAATGCCGGACTGTTCGATTCGGTGGCGGAACCGCTGATGCGGAAGCTGAATTGGCAGGCCCGGCTGCGGCAGATGGAACAACCGTGGCTGCGCAGGCTGTTGTTCCATCGGAGGATGGGGCGATGAGCGAGGCGGCTGTCCGCAGGCGATTCTCGATCTCGGCATACGCTGCCGAATATGCGGGTCAGGCAGCAGGCGGGCGCTTGGCGCCGAAGTCCGGCGCCGAACATGCGGCCGAGGGGGCGGCGCCGCTGCAGTCGCTGACCGAAGAGGTCAGGCACATGCTCGCATCGCCGCGGGGCTGGAGCGAGGAAGAGCGGCGGCAATACGCCGAGAAGCTGAATCGCGCGGTCATCGGCTTCCCGCAGGAGCGTGCCGAGATGCTGGCGGTCATCTCCGATTGGATCATCAGGAAGCGGCTGCAGCATATCCCGATCGGCGGCCTGCCCTACGGCACGCTGGCCGAGGCGCTGTTCGCGGAAGTCATCGGAATGAACATGCTGGAGCTCGTGCTGCAGAGCCGCGAAGGGCTGGAGGAGGTTCAGATCGTCGGCACGCGGATCTTCGAGGTTCGCAATGGACGTGCGGTGCCTTCTCCCTACCGATTCCAGGACATCTCGCAGATAGAGAGGATTCAGCAGAACCTGGTGCTGTTCAACAACGACCGGATCAATCCGCGCAAGCGCTGGGCAGAGGTCGTGCTGCTCGACGGCTCGCGCGTGACGATGACCGGATTCGGGTTCACCGCACAGCCGACGCTGACGATTCGCTTCTACGTCGTGAAGCAATTTAACTTGGCCGTGTTGTGCCAGCCGGATTACCGAACGATGGACGAGCCGGTGCGGCAACTGCTTCTGACGATCGTCCGCAGCCGCTTCAACCTGGTCGTAATCGGATCGACCAATTCAGGCAAAACCCATCTGATCAAGGCGCTGATCGCGGAGATGCCGGACGAGGAGCGGATCGTCACGATCGAAACGCGCTACGAGCTGATGCTGTCGCGCGATTTTCCCGGCAAGAACGTGATCGAGTACGAGACGGACGAGGAAGATGCCGCCCACGGCCCCCGGCAGGCGTTCAAGCTGGCTTTGCGGCAGTCGCCGCAGCGTATCTGCCATGCCGAGATCCGGGACGAGGATGCGAATATATACGTCCGGGCTTGCACGCGCGGGCATGAGGGCAGCATCACCTCCGTCCATGTCAGTGCGCTGGAGGATGTGCCGGACGCGATTGCCGACATGTGTATGCTGGACGGGCGCGGCATGAATCCGATCAGGCTCGTCAGGAGGATTGCCGAGCATGTGACGCAAATCGGGCTCGAAATGAGGCAGATCGGCGACAGCCGCAAGCTGGTTCGGATCGGAGAGTTCCAATGGGCGGACGGGGAAGTGCGGGTGCGCGACCTCGCGCGCTACGATGAAGCGGGTGACCGCTGGACGTTTCCGGCGCCGTTCTCCGCGAAAGGCGCTGCCCGCATTCGGCGCGTGGTGCCGGACCGTGTGAAAGAAGCCGCAGGAAAGGAGGAACAAAATTGATGAGATGGAAGGAATGGGCCGGGTGGAGCGAGCGGGAGGAATGGGCAGCGCTGATTGGATGGATGAAGTGGGCAGCGTGGATCGGAGACGGGAAAGGGGGAGCGTGGTCCGGCTGGACAGGGTGGAGGGGGTGGACTGCATTTCCAGGCTCCACTGCCGCGGTATGCCTGCTGCTGTTCCTCTTGCTCTTCGCCAGCTTCCATTACGGCGGATCGCTGGTCTGGGATCGGGTCATGCGCAAGAGACGCCTTGCGGTCCGAAGGATGCGAGAGCGCAAGGAGGCGGATTGGAACCTCCGGCATGCCCGAATGTACGGTAAGCTCTACGCGCATGCGGCGGATATGCTGGCGGCCGTCGGTTGGCGGATGGCGCCCGACTCATTCTTCTCCGGCTGTCTGATTCTGGGCGGCATCGGATGTTTCGGCGGTATGGGCGTGTTTCGGTCCTTTCCGTCCGCTTGCCTGCTGGCGCTCATGCTGGCCAGCATTCCTTACATAGCGCTGCGGATGAAGCTTGTCAGCTTGCAAACGGCGACGCGTCTGGAATTTCTCCCGGCGGTAGAGCTCTTCTATCACTGCTACTTGATCACGGGCTGCCGCCACGTTCGGACCGCCTTGCAAAAGACGGTGGACGAGCGGCGGCTGCCCGGCGAGGTGCAGGCGGTATTCGCGCAGTTGTGCCGCAATTTATCCGTAAGCGAGGACCATGACGAGAGTATGCGGCGCTTCTCGCTTGCATTCGGGCATGTGTGGGCGGATTACTTCGCCAGTATCCTGAAGGTTGCCCTCTCGGAGGGCAACAATGTCTCGGAGAATTTGAAGGAATTGATCGGCGACATGCGCAAAGCGCAATTGGCGAACCAGCAGGAACGGCATCGGCTGCTGGAAATCCGGCTCGCGAATTTCACGCCCGTGCTATTTCTGGCCATGTTCTTGGGCATCAACTTCCGATTGAACCCGGAAGCAAGCTATCGCTCCTACATGATTGACCCTGCTGGAAGAAGCATGCTCCTTAATGCGCTGGCGCTCTTGTTCGGGTCGCTGCTCATGGGTCTCTATCTATCGCGAAGGAAGCTGTAACCGGCGCTGCCAGGGAGGAGAGGGATCAAGTCATGGATTACGGAACGGGCTTGTATGTATGGGCCGGGGTGCTTGTGCAGTTCGCGGCAGCGTTCATCGGCTTCGTCGTGGCACTAAGAGCGGCGTTGTACCGCCGCGGCAGATGGCGCATGAATTGGCAAGGCTGGCGCAAGCATCAGACGCCGCATTGGCTCATAAAGCTCGGACGCACGGACCGCGAGAGCCGATCGTTGCACGAGCGCACCGTGCTGCTCGCCGGCTGCGGTCTGCGCGTCGATCCGCGCGCCTATGTGGCCTGTCGCCGGCTGTTGATTGTCGTCTGCCTGTTGGCGGTCGTGCTGAGTCTCGGGCTGGATATGGCGGGCATGGCGGAGGCATCTCGTTGGTGGAAACCGATGCTGGCCGCATCCATCATCGCCGGGGTTGCCTACTGCGATGGAGCGGCACTGCGCGCAATGCGGAAATACCGAACCGATCGCATCCGGCGGGAATTGATCGCGGTCAGCAGCCAACTGCTCTACTACACCAGCTCGCGGCTTCACCTGCATGGCAAACTGATGAAATGCCTGCCGCTCACCGCCATGATCCGTACGGAATTGGGCTTGCTGCTCAACGAGTGGTATCACGATCCGGATCGGGCGCTGCAAGATTTCAAGAAGCGGTTGGGCACGGACGAAGCCTACGGATTCGCCGAGAGCATCCGTTCCTTGCGGCTGCACGAGAGCCATGAGGTGTACGATCTGCTGCGGGAGCTGGTGCGCGAATACAAGGCCAAGATCGATCTGGCCCGGGAAGGCCGCAAGGAGACGGCATCCTACTTGATGTTTACGCTCGCGGGTATTCCAATTTTATATACGTTTCAAATCTTTCTGCACCCGTGGGTGCAGGAAGCGTCAAGATTGTTCGATGCATTGAATGCCTAGACGGAAAGGAGGTCGGAAGAGATGAGAAATATTCTTATAACGGTCATGCTGTTGATTGTCGTCGCGTTGATGTTCAATTCGATCATTGCCGATGACACGACGGGCACGAAAGCCCGCATCGAAGCGCAAGGCACTTCGGCAAATCTGGCGATCAGCTCGATGCAGCCTTAAGGGAATACTGCCTGCGTTCGAACGGAGTATGTGCAGGTGTTCGGCGAAATCTGTGTGTGCTGCGATGTCTGAAGGAAAGGAGTCGTTGCCCGGTGAGACAACTCTTGATGACAGTGCTGCTGATCGCGGTCGTCGTGTCGATCTATTCCTCCACGGTACAGGGAGAAGACGGCATGCATTCGCAGATCAGGGATTCGGGGGTCCGTATGGCGGGCGAGATTTCCCGCATCAGTCCATGAAGCAAATCTTGGTCTTCGTATTGTTCGCCGCGACGTTCTGTTGGCTCATGTTTTCACCGGTGTACAAGCATGTCCTGCTTATTCGCCAGGCGCTTCTGCAGCAGGAAGCGGATTACTTGCTGGAAATCGGAGCGAGCGGCCGATTCGGTTACATCGACAACGGGCTGCTGACGCAGTCCAGAGAGCGGCTGGCCGGTTACGGGTTTCAGCCGGAACGGTTGGAATACGCCGTGTCTTCCACCAGCGGCGAACCGGCCGACGATTCCGCTTCGCCGCTCGAACGCGGCACGGGACTGCGTCTCACGATCCGATATCCGTACGACAACCTGCTGGATATCGACCGGCTGATCGGCATCGCTTCCGCGCCTGCGGAGGCGAGATTAACGGCGAATGGAATGAAAATGAGCGAATATGTCCCGTGGTGATCATCGAGGCATGAGGCGGGGGCGGATATGGCGAAGCTGGTGTTCGGCATTCTGATGACGGTCGTCTGGTGGATGCTTCACGCGCTCCAAATTGACGAAGAACTGGCCATGAACACATTGCACGAAGCAAAGCGGGCTGTGGATCGATCTGCCCATGCAGCCGCCCAGCAGCTGGACCGGGAGCGGCTGGAGACGGGGAGAATCACGTTGGACCCGGATTTGGCCGAAGATGCGGTCTATGCGTACTTGCGGGCCAATCTTCGACTTGATGCCGACTTGTCGCCGCTTCCCGGAAGCCTGCTGAAGGAACGGGTCGTCATCGAACGGCTCGAAGTTATCGGGGACGACGTGACATTCCCCTACACCTACCGAAACGAATCGTACAATTACGAGGTGACGCTGATGCGCCCCGGCGTCGTGCTGATCGCGCATGTGCGGTTTCCTCGGCTCTTCGGCGTACTGGCTCCGATCGCCTGGGATTTGAAGGGAGCGGCGGAGACGGTGTATGCTTGATAGCATAAGATGCATGAAGAGGGGCGTAAAGCGATGGCCGGATTGGATTCGGAGGAGCGGATCGGGCTGCTGCAGCAACGCATGCAGCAAGAAGCGAAGCTCGCAGGATGTCTGATTTCCCAGAATGTCGGAATTTATTATTATACCGGTTCCGCTCAGACCGGCTATTTATTCGTCCCGGCGCAAGGCTCGGCAACCTATTACGTGAAGAGAAGCGTCGATCGAGCCGGGAATGAATCGCGCGTAAAGGTTAAGGAGTTGGGATCGATTCGCCGATTCGGAGGGATGCTGGCGGCCGATTATCCCGGATTATTCGCGGATGGAGCGCGCCCGGCCATCGGCGCAGATCTTGACGTGCTCCCGGCGCAAACCTATCTCCGCCTGACAGAAGCCGTTCCCGCCGCGTCATGGGTGGACGCCTCGTCCATGCTGCGTTCCTTGCGAAGCATCAAAGACCCCGGGGAAATCGCCAGCATCGAGCGAGCCGCCGCTGCCGCTGCCGCGGCGCTGGAGGCAGGACTGAGCTCGTTAAGCGAAGGCATGACCGAGCTTGCGCTCTTGACGGCGATCGAGCGGGAGCTGCGGTTGCGGGGGCATGCGGGACTGATGCGGATGCGCGGCTATAACCAGGAAATCGCGACCGGCATGGTCGCGGCAGGCGAGGCGGCGGCGGAACCGACCTGTTTCGACGGGCCGGCGGGCGGCAGGGGACTGTCTCCCGCCGTTCCGCAAAGCGCCAGCATGCGGCCGATCGGGCGCGGCGAACCGATCTTGCTCGATATCGGCTGCTGCATCGACGGTTATGTCATCGACCAGACGCGCACCGCCGTCATCGGCACGTTATCCCCTTCTCTCAGGTTTGCCTATGACACCTCGGTCTCCCTGCTTCGCAAGACCGAGGAGCTGCTGAGACCTGGCGCCGTGCCGGAGCAATTGTACGCGCAGGCGCTGGCGATGGCGGAGGAGGCGGGGCTTGCCGAGCATTTCATGGGCTATGGCCGCGACCAAGTGAAGTTTCTCGGTCACGGCATCGGATTGGAGATAGACGAATGGCCGGTGCTGGCGCGCGGATTCCGCGAACCGCTGCAGCCCGGCATGGTCATCGCCGTCGAGCCCAAGTTTACGTTTCCGGGCGAAGGCGTGGTCGGAATCGAGAATACGTATCTTATTACGGAGGACGGTTGCAGGGCGCTTACGCGCTCGCCGGAGAGATTGTTCGTCGTATCCCGTGCGGGATGCGTGGATTGAACAAACAAACCTGTTTGCACTGCGGGGAGCTTTCTAGTAGGATAACAGTATCACCGCGTAGGGCAGAGAGGGGAGAACGGCATGCTGAAACTGGGAGAGAAAGTCGTCATCGTCGGGGACCGCTTCGAGCAGAATCTTCCGATTGGGGAATACGGTTATATCATTGCTTATGACCGCAATAACGACAGCGCATTCGAATATATCATTCGCGTCCCGAAGGCGAATCGGCAGTTTTATGTCCCTTCTGCCGATGTGGAGTTGGAAGAGACGCTGTTGGAGCAAGAGGCGCAGCGGATCGAGCGGGAAGCACTCATCGATTATGCATTGTCCACGCGCAACGAAGAATTGTTCAAGCGAATCTTGCGCGGCCAGGAGGAAGAACCGGCGGAAGAGGGCGAACGTGAGGTTCAGAGCCGGGAGGAATTCATTCGGCAGGTGAACTTGAAGGCCTGGATATAAGGCATTTGATGAATGGAAGCAGGCGCTCGCTGCCTGGTTACTTGACAATAGGAGCGCCTGAAGCCGATCATGCCTGCGATTATCGCATTGGGCGTTTAGCCCTGCTGGTAAACTGTTGCAAAAAGCAGCGGGAATATTCCCGCTGCTTTTTGGTGCGCCCATTACGGGTAACTTGGGAGATGTGAGTTGAAAATATGACGCTCATATCCCGGAAGGCTTGCGGAGTGCGCATGATACAAGTGGTTGTTCACCGGATTGGAATTTTTCAAGGAATTGATTGAAATCGATCGAATATTCGATACATCATATAAATTGTAGGGAGAAAACTATTGACAAAGGCCTCTTCCTAACTTAACCTGTAATTAAAATGATTATTATAGATCTATTTTTACAAAAATGATCTAAATTAATCAATCTCATTAGGAGGACGAAGGATGAGCAGCCCGTTCAAGACGAAAATTACGATTCTCGGCACATCAGGCGCGACGCCTGAACCGGGCAACGATACGGCCAGTTTTGTCATCAACGACAAGTACCTGGTGGATACGGGTTGGAATGCCGTCACGAACTTATTCTCGGTCGGATTGCACCCAAAGGATATCGAGTATATTATTTTTACTCATTTTCATCACGATCATTATATGTCATTACCCGCGCTGCTTTATTTCATGCTTAGCGGCAAAGCGCAAAACTATAAGCTGATCGGCCCGGCGGAACAGTTGGACCAAATCCTGACATTGTCCATGGAGTTTTTGCAAAAAACGTATTATTTCGAGAAAAGCGCCGTTCCGGAGTTAATTCCAATGCGTCCTGGCCAAAGCTACGAAACAGAAGCGTTTAAGATTGAAGCATGCAGAGCTCTGCATCCGGTTCCGGCATTGTGCTACAAGTATCAAGACAAGGCCAATGACAAGTTTTTCTCTTTTACGGGCGACACCGCTTTCTACGAACCGATCATCGAACACGTGCGCGATAGCTCGCTGTTATTTCACGAAGCATCCCTGGGCCCTGTTGCTGCCGACCCGAATAACAATGACTACTTGCATGCCGGTTCCATCGATGCTGCACGAATTGCGAAAAGAGCCGGGGTTCAAAAGCTGTTGCTGATGCATGGCCCGCTCGCGAAAGCAACAGAATCCGTTGCAGCTGCCAAAAGTCACTTCTCCGGAGAGGTAGAATGGCCTCGAACAGGTCAAATCTACCATGTTTGATAAGGGAGGTGATCCGGTGTGCGCATCGTTATTCTCGGGGACTTTCATATCCATGACGATGAATTGGAATTAACGGAACAAGCCATGCAGGACATCAAGGCTTGCAAGCCCGATTTGGTCGTTCCGCTCGGCGATTTTGGCAGCAACCAAGTTATCGGTACCGTAGAAGGTTTGAAACAGGCTTATGCATACTTGAAGCAAATCCAAGCTCCATTAAGGCCCATCCTGGGAAATCACGATCTGCAGAAGGAATCAGGCAGTGGAAGCCAGGAGAAGCTGACGATGGAGAAAGAAATGCTGCGTTTGTTCTCCTTGAACGAGGCATCCAGCGTCATGGAATACGAGCATTGGCGACTGTTTTTGATCAACATAGAACCGCAGCCTGAGCATTCTTGCTATCAAGTCCAGGAATGTTTCGTAAACGACGAGCAGTTTCAATGGATTCGGCAAGAGTTGAATAAGCGCCCGGGCATTCCGGCTCTGATGTTTACGCATGCGCCGCCGATCGGCAGCGGTTTGAGGACGGTTCCGGAAGTTCACGTACGGGCTACCAATGCCTATATGGACCATAATCATGACCCGTATCGTTGGTTTGACCTTGCTCTTGAATATCCGGAAATTAAGCTGTGGTTTTCGGCGCATTATCATCTCAGTCATATATATCCGGATTCTTGCACCATTAAACACGAAACGACATTCGTAACGACAGGCGTTCACGGAAGCTGTACGCGCGACGGCAAAAGGCAGTCCAGGGTCGTGGACATCGACGCGGCCGAAGCGCGCATCTATACCTTGGACCATGCAAGCCGGAGGATGGGCCGGGAACCGGATATCAGGAAATCTTTACGATTGCAGGATCAAGCGATTACGGTATCGGAAGCGGATAAGCCGGACTTCAGGCTGTATCCATCGCTTCTCTCCTGTACGATCGGCGCAAAGCCGCCATTACCGAACGGAGTAGTCCCATTAGGCAAAAACAAATGCCTGACGGCGACGGAGGATGGTTTCCTGTGGGAGCTCGATCTGGCTTGCGGAGCCGTGATCGGGACGATGCACTGGGGCGCTGTCATCACAGCCGTAACGGTTGGAAACGAAGAGATTTGGTGGTCATTCGAGAATAAAACGGTAAGAACAGCCAAGATTAGCCCGTGGCGGTTTTATCGGGATTATCCGGGCAAGGAGCCTGTCGGCTCGGTGCTGGAATTCAAACATCCGGTCGCCGCATTGCATGCGGATCGGCTCGGCGGTATTTGGATCGGCAGCGGGAATCAACTATTCAGATACAAAGACAATAAATTGCAGTATATCGACGCGTTCAAGACCGATGCCGACATCGTCAGGATGTTCGGAAATGGCGACGGCGTGATGGCGCTCACAAAGACAGGACGACTCTTCTCGGCTGCCTCCCCGCAAAGCCAGGAATGCGAGATTCGTGCGATCGGTCATCATGTGCTGGCTTGGGATGAACGAGATGGGGAAAAAGCGGCGATAATCGGCAAAGATAACCGATTGTTCATTCAAATCGACCGCCATTATCAATCTTTGGAAATCGAACTTCCGCTGAAGGAGGATTCGATTGACGCGAATAAACCGGGCGAAACGGAGTTGCTGCTTGCAGGAAGAGATAGGCTGCTGCTTCTGCACAGGAAATGCTTATACGATGTCGAGTTGAAAGAAAGCCGGCTCGTGCAGTTGCATCAGGATGCAGCGAGGATCGTTGCCATCGCTAGAGATCCGTTCGCCGCACATGCCAATCAATTTTATGTGGCCGTTGAAAGCGATCACCCCCACAGCCGACCGCAGCTTGAGCTCCGGGTGTATCAATCTATGGAATTCGAACGGTCCGCTGCTTCTTCCGGCTCTGCAACCTCGGCAATGGAAATCTCGATGCCGAGATTGGCGAAATGACTGAGCACGTGACGTGGAACCTTGTTGTCCACGATGAGATGATCGATTTTGTCTATCGGACACACGTGCGCCATATTCACTTTGCCGAACTTGCTATGGTCGGTGACAAGGACGATTTTGCTGGCGTTTTCGATCATTTTGTTCTTGATATTGGCCAGCAAAAGATGCGGATCGGTTACACCTTTGTGAATATCGATCGCCGAGGTTCCCAGGAATAACAGATTCGCTCTGAACAAGGAGATCATCTGTTCTGCCAACGGACCGACAATGCTGGCTTCGGGGGTAAGCTCTTCAATCGTCCCGCCGCAGATGAAGATTTTGATGCTTTTGTTCAAGGACCGCAGACGATAAGCAATTTCGATTCCGTTCGTAATGATTGAAATGTGCTTGAAGTCGACCAACAGCCGAGCGATTTCCATGTTCGTGCTGCCGGCGTCAATGAAAATCGTATCGCCTTCTTTGACCAGCCCGACCGCTACTTTGGCCAATGCTTTCTTGTAAACGAGGAAAGGATCGTCGGAGACCTCGGACGCTGCAACTGCCGGTTCGGGCGGGTTTCTGGGAATCATGGCGCCGCCGTTGATACGAGTGATGTAACCCTGATCGTGGAGAAGATTGAGATCTCTTCTTATCGTTGCGGGCGACACGTCCATCAACTCGCATAATTCTTCAATGCGGAGCATGATATGGGTCGACAACAGGTTAATGATTTTCTGGTGACGAGTATTTTTCATCATTTTCCACTCCTAGGATGCGAATCTGAAATACCTATTCTTCAAAATATACATGAAATGATTAAAAAAAATCAACTATTGAACCAATACGATCGTTGGTGGAGTGTGAGATATGTCAGAAAAAACGAAAGAGATTTGGGAATGGACGGGAAACGAACAAATCGTTCATCGCATTGTTGCCAGAAACGATCCCGCGAAAAAGCACGTTGAAATCAAAGTGAAGGCGATCGGTATTTGCGGAACGGATCTTCACATTGTGCAGGAGAAAATCAAGTTCGCTTCGCCTCCGTTTCCTTTGGGACACGAAATTTCGGGCATTGTCGAGAGAGTGGGCCCTGGCGCGGACGAATGGCTGATCGGCAAACGGGTATGCGTTGACCCGCTCGTCGGATGCGGATATTGCACGTATTGTTCTACCGGCAGGAAGGACAAGTGTGAAAAAGGAAGCGAAATAGGCATTCACGTGTCTGGGGGCTGGCAACAGTATATGGAGGTGCCGGAATCGAACCTTCATTTGCTGCCAAACTCCTTGGGCTATATGGAAGCGACGCAAGCGGAAGCTTTACATTGCTGCCTCGGCGGCATTGACAAGCTCGACCTCAAGCTGGGCATGAAAGCAGCAGTCGTCGGCGACGGTCCAACCGGGCTGTTGTTCATTCAGCTTCTGGCACTGTCGGGCGTTCACGTTACCATGTTCGGTTTGAAAGCGAATCGGCTAAAATTGGCTCGCGAGCTAGGAGTGGACGAAATAGTTAACCTGGAGACGGATATAGCGGCTTCCCATCAATTTGACGTCGTAGTCGATGCGGCCGGCACAGAGAAATCAATCGGAGATTCCCTGAACATGTTGAAGAAAGGCGGTCAAATGCTCATATTCGGAATACCCGATGATTTGGTGCGCCTAGACGTGCAGAAATTGATTACGAAAGACATTCGCATGATCGGGACAACGAATGATTCGCGTGTCTGGAGCAGGGTTCTGTATCTCATGCAAGCGGGCAAAGTGAAAATCACGCCACTGTTGACGATAGTGTACCCTTTTGACTCGCTGGATAAGGCCGTTCGGGATGCGCAGGTCAATCAGAACGAATTAATCAAAACGATCGTTACTGCAGAAGAATTATTGCAATAAAAGGAGGAAGCAAAATGAAAATTACCAAAGTTCAAACCTGGAATATTAAAATTCCTTTTTATAAAGGGGAGATGTGGTCAAACGGGACGCGATACAGTGCGCCTTCGCTCGTCGTCCGCATCGAAACGGACGAAGGCTTGTATGGGATAGGAGAATCTGTAGGGCCTACGATTCCGGTCGTTCAAACCGTAATCGAGAAGGAATTCGCTCCTTTCCTGATCGGCAGGGACCCGATGGAATTAGAATCCATTCTTCTTCAATTGGAAGCGTACTGTGTGAACTGGAGCCAGATTGGCAAACATGGGATGGCGGGAATCGAGATGGCTTTGCTGGATTTGCAGGGCAAAGCGCTGAATGTTCCGGTATACCAACTGCTCGGCGGCAAATGCAAGAAGTCGGTTCCGTTCGCCGGCTACATTTTCATCGACAGTCCGGAGGCAAACGCCAAGGAGGCGGAAGCATTCGCTTCCAAAGGATTTAAGGAGTTAAAAGTGAAAGTCGGCAGAGACATCGAAGTGGATACGGAACGCATCAGAGCCATTCGCGAAGCTGTCGGGCCCGGCATGAAAATCCGCATCGATGCAAACCAGAACTGGAGCGTTCCGACAGCGATTAAAGCCATTCGGAAAATGCAGAAGTATGATTTGCAGATGGTTGAACAGCCGACACCCTATCACGATCTCGACGGATTGGCAACGGTCGCCAGGGCGGTCGATGTTCCACTGACAGCGGATGAAAGCTGCACGACTTTCGAAGATGCGCTTAGACTGATCGATAAACGAGCCTGTGCTTGTTTTACGATATATCCATCTGAATCCGGAGGGATGCTGAAGGCCAAGCAGATCGCGGATCTGGCCAGCCATGCAGGAATCTGGTGCATTACGGGGAGCTGGGCGGAGACAGGGATCGGCACGATGGCGAATGCTCATCTCGTAATGTCGAACCGCAATTTCCCGTTCGCTAACGATTCGCATTTGAATTTCATGACGGGCGATATTATCACGGATCCGATTCAGTTCAAGGAAGGCAATCTGGAAGTTCCGCACAAGCCGGGACTGGGCATCGATTTGGACGAAACAGCATTAAACCGATACTTCAATACCGGCGATCGCGAGATGGTGTTTTACGACCCGCAGGATATGGAATTCCAACCGCGAATCGGAAGAATTTTGTAAGGAGGAATCGTCCTTGCTTTACGTGCCTACTTACGTACCGAACCCTCTGGTCCAACAAAATGTTTTCCGGGGGGGAAACTATGAGAAGACGCCGTTGCCGTTGTACAAACAAGAGAGGCATAAGCTTCCAAAGCCCTATTGGCAAGGGCGAGATGACGTCATCGACTGTTATTGGAAAGCCTGGGAGCTCACCTTCCGCAATCTCAAGCAGCCGGAGCCCGACAGCGGCTTCACAGCAAATTACATCGATACTGCGTTTAACGGCTGCATTTTTTTCTACGACACGACGTTTATTCTCATGTTCGCCAATTACGCCAAACACGTATTTCCTTTCCAACGAACGCTGGACAATTTTTATGCGAAGCAGCATGCTGACGGCTTTATCTGCCGCGAACTGACCGGACTGGAGGGGAGAGACCGATTCCATCGGTATGATCCGTCCGCGACCGGACCGAACATTATGCCTTGGGCCGAATGGGAGTATTACACCGCGACACGCGATGTCGAACGCATTCGCCAAGTATTTCCGGCGCTCGTCTCGTTTCACAGATGGTTTAGAAAATACAGAACGTGGCCAAACGGAGCTTATTGGGCAACTGGTTGGAGCTCCGGATTCGATAATCACCCCCGGCATATGGGCAACGTCACCGAGGAAGATGAGCTCTATCATCACGGACATCTCACTTGGGTGGATACGTGCATCCAGCAGATTTTTACGGCGCGGATTCTTGTTCGAATGGCGGAGACGATCGGCAGAGAAGATGAAGTCGGCGACATGAAATATGAAATCGAGCGGTTGACCGCTTTTGTCAATGAGAACATGTGGGATGATCAATCGGCTTTCTACTATGACCTGCATCCCGATCAATCGAGGTCAACGATGAAATCCGTCGGCGCTTATTGGTCGCTGCTGGCGGATATCGTGCCCGAATCGAACATGCAGCGCTTTATCGACCACCTGGAGAATCCGGCAGAGTTTAATCGTCCGCACCGTATTCCGGCTTTGTCGGCGGACCATCCCAGGTATCGCGAAGACGGCGATTATTGGAACGGCGGCGTCTGGACGCCGACCAATTACATGGTCATGAAGGGGCTTGCGGCCAACGGCTTTGACCGCTTAGCTTACGAGATCGGCTTGAATCACCTGGACAATGTCGTGCGCGTATTCAATCAAACAGGTACGATCTGGGAAAACTATGCTCCGGAAATTGAGTCGCCGGGTACCCCGGCGCGGCCAGACTTCGTGGGTTGGGGTGGCTTGCCTGCAATCGCGGTATTGATGGAGTATGTATTCGGCATTCGGCCGAATGTCGCGGACAATCGCATCGTCTGGCACGTCAATTTGTTGGAAGAGCACGGCGTCCGGCAATATCCGTTCGACACGGATGGCTTTCTGGATTTGAATTGCGCGGCCCGAACGACGGCGGATGAAAAACCGATCATTACCGCAACCGGCAACAAGGCTGTGGAGATCGAAATCAAATGGCAGGGCGGTACGGAAATGTTGACGGTTCACGGCCAATAGCCCAAATCGAACCTATACCCAAGCGGAAGGAAGGACAAAACATGAATTTATCGATTGCTTCTTACTCGTTTCATGGTCTATTGGAAGAAGGAAAAATGGATGTGTTCGGCTACCTGGAATCCCTCAAGTATCGGTATGGCGTACATGCCGCAGATTTGTGGTCGGGGATGCTGGCGTCGCTTGATGAAGCTTATTTGAAAAAAGTGCGGGAGGCGATGGAAGAAAAGGACATGATCCTCGTCAATCTGGCTGTCGACTTCGCCGATGCGTGGCATTCCGAGCCCGATATTCGCGAACGTTATTACAAGAACGCGCTGGCTCACTTGCGCGCTGCGGAAATATTGGGCGCGAAGTCGGTTCGCATCGACCTCGGCAGCCGGGAGTTTGTCATGGACGATACGCAGTTCGAGGTTGTCGTCAAACGGTTCAAGGAGTATGCAGAAATCGGCAACGACCGCGGATTCAAGGTGGGGACGGAAAATCATTTCGGGCCGGCGCGCGTACCTGAAAATATTATCAATGTCGCCAATGCGGTCAACCATCCGAACTTCGGTTTGCTGCTTCATTTCGGCTCCTGGGCTGTTGATGCCGAGAACGGCGACAAACAAGTTGCGAAGCTCGTCATGCATACGCATGTCGACAAAGAAACGACGGAGTCCAGGCTCGACGAGTGCATTCAAATCATGAAGGATATCGATTACAAGGGTCATTGGGGCGTAGAGCATCATTCCGGCCGCCATGAATATGCGGAAGTTGCCTGGCAACTCGCTACTGTGCGCAGAGGCTTAACTTACGCGGATTTCCGATAAACGGAGGACGACATGAGACCTTTAAGAGTTGGGATCATCGGAGTAGGTCAAATTAGCCAAAGAGAGCATTTGGCACATTATGACAAGCATGAAGATGCGGAAATTGTGGCGGTTTGCGACATCGACGAACCGAGGTTGTGCGAGATGGCCGATAAATATCAAGTGCCCCATCGGTATACCGATTTTCGCAAGCTGCTGGAGCGAGACGATCTGGATGCGGTCGATGTCTGTCTTCACAACAATTTTCACGCACCGGTTGCGATAGCAGCTTTGCAGAGCGGTAAGCATGTCTACTGCGAAAAGCCGATTGCGGGCAGCTATGCCGACGGCAAAGCGATGGTCGATGCTGCGCGGGAGACCGGCAAGCATTTGCACATCCAACTGGGTAAAATTTTTGAATTGGAAACTTGGGCGGCCAAAGCGATCATCGACGAAGGACGATTGGGCGAGCTGTACCATGCACGTTCGTCCGGATTCCGCCGCAGAGGCAGACCTTATGTGGACGGTTACGGTTCGATGCCGTTCGTTCAACAAGAAGTCGCGGGCGGCGGTGCATTGTTTGATATGGGCGTATACAACATTTCGCAAATGCTGTTTCTGCTCGGAAATCCGACAGTCGAACGCGTGAGTGGCAAGATATATCAGAAATTGCCAATGGAAAAGAAGAGAAGAGAGGCAAGCGGCTATAACGTGGAAGAGCTTGGCCTCGGCTTCGTGAAATTCAATAATGACGCGACCCTCGATATATTCGAGTCATGGGCGGTTCACTTGCCCGGTCTGGACGGAAACAGCATCGTAGGCACGCAAGGCGGCATTCGCTTATCCCCATTCAGCTATCATACGACCGTGGCAGATATGGACATGAATGGCAGCTTCGACCTGAACGCGGTCGCATTTCGTTGGGGAGCGATCAGGGAGCATTGGCCCGCTTATGAATCCCCCGTACGCCACTGGGTGTCCGCGCTGCAGGGCCAAGTAGAGCTTATTCCAACAGCTGAGTTGGCGCTCCATACGATGTTGATCAGCGAAGGCATCTATTTATCGGATCGTATGGGGCGAGAGGTAAGCGCAGAGGAAATTGAACAGCATTCGGTCTCTACAGGGGCTCCATTATGAGCTCAGGCTTAAAACAAATCAGATTCGGCCGGATGTCGTTTCCCGTCAAAGCGGTCGGATTCGATAAAGACGGCACGTTGTTCGAATCCGTTCACTTTTGGCATTATATCGATACTTTGCGCTTGAAAGCTTATCTTACGTTAACGAACGGGCGGTTCGCCGACAGTTGGAGCCGCCTCATGGGGTTCTCACACCCGGATCAAGCCGATCACAACGGTGTGTTAGCAACCGCGACGATGCAGGAAGAGATCCTGCTCGTCGCGGGGTTGCTGTACACACAATTGAACTGGCCTTGGCCCAGGTGCAAGGAACGGGCCGCATGGGTTTTCGAGAGTGCGGATACTCAAATGCAGATAGAGAAAGCTTTCTTGCCGAAGCAAGGCGTTCCGGAGGTATTCGACGTACTGAAATCCGAAGGTGTGATTACAGGAATCATGACGTCGGATCAAGCCGCGCGCACGGAGGCCTGCATGGATTTGCTCGGCATCCGCGATCGGTTGGATTTCATCGTTACGCCGGAGGAGGTGAGACGCGGGAAACCTGCTGCCGACATGGTTCATGCGGTGTGCGGCCTTACGGGCATTCAGCCGCATGAATTGGCGGTCGTTGGAGACTCGGTCGTAGATTTGCAGATGGCCAAAGCCGCAGGCAGTTATGCAATCGGATTCATTACGTATGAGGGTTCGGAACAAGCATTAACGCCTTACGCCGATGCGTTAATCACTTCGATTACAGACATCAAACTGCTGAGGTCGTGATAGGACAATCTGAAAAACAGCCGAGAATAGGAGGCAGGGCGGAAAGATCTCGAGGACGCAGCAGAGTTATGACTATAAGTGTCCAATAATTTAGTTTATTTACAATTATTAATAAATTCATAAAAATAGGAGGTAATTGTAACAATATGATAATTGTTAAACGATTAACAACAATTATGTTTGCGGTAAGTTTGATCCTGGGAATGCTATGCTCTACATTCACTCAATATGTAAGCGCTTCAGAGCCGCTGAAAGAGCGTGCACCGGTGCCATACGTGCCGCAAATGTCTCATGCGGTCGTCGTGAATGCTGATTGGATTCAAATCGAATTAATTGATAAAAAGTATAATAATTCCAATGTGACGAACACGAACTATTATTCCATTACAAGCAGTGACGATACGCAATATACAACAGGAATTCAGCCGACCCTTGTACATTACCGCTATTTTCCCGAATCTGCCCCCTTCAATCCGAGTCTGAATGGGAATACCGGCACGATCCAGAATACGTATAACATTTTTCTGAAAGTCCCCTCCGGTGCGAAGCTGAAGGAAGGTAAATCCTATACGGTAACCATTAATAGTGCCGTTGTAGAGGCAGGTCCCTTCAACTTTGTGTTTGATTTATCCGAACCGAATCTGGTTATCCATTCCAACCAGGTCGGATATCTGGCTGAAGGAGCAAAAGTAGCTTATCTATCGTTGTGGACAGGACAAGGAAAGGTGGATTTCAGCTCATATCCGAAATTTTACCTCGTTAATTCTTTGAACGGTCAGACCGTATTTGAAGGAAATGTCACATTGTCTGCGACCAATGATCGATGGTCGCAAAGCGATATTTACGCCATGGACTTCACTTCATTCGCAGCGGAAGGTATCTACTACTTGTACGTTCCGTCTGTCGGTCGATCTTATTCGTTCCAAATCAGCAGCTCAATCTATAAGGATCACATTGCTTATACCGTCATTAGGGGCATGACCATGCAACGAGACGGCGATCACGGGTTGGACGATCCTAACGTTACGCATTGGATCCGTCCTGCAGCACACTTGGACGACGCGATCGATCAAGCTCTGTATGCAACTAACGGTGGGAATAAGGAAGCAGCGCGTGTAGATTTGACGGGCGGTCACATGGATGCGGGAGACCGCGGCAAGTATCCATACAATTCCGCCTGGACGTCAGCCAACCTGCTGACAGCTGCGACGTATTATCCCGACCAGATTGAAGCGCTGGGCGAATCTCTCGATCTGCCGGAGTCCGGCAACGGTATCCCGGACTTTCTGGACGAACTCGTCTGGGAGATGGATTGGCTTTACAAAGCGGTCATGAATACTTCAACGGACGGTACGCTGCCGAATTATTTGAGACCGGGGTCCCCGGATGCAGCGTCAGGCGGTTATGAACAAGGCCAACCGCCAGAAGGGGTGCAGGACAGAGTAATCTACAACAAGACCGCTGGACCGAACAAAGCGGAGACCCTGCTTGCGGCGGGCGCTCTGGCCATGGCTTATAATACGCCCATCATGCAGGAATATTTCCCTGATAAGGTTGACGACTATCTCATTGCTGCAGAGAGAGCATTTGACGGGTTTATCGCCCATAAAGATGATCCAAGCTACTTAAAGGAACAGACGGATTACGACCAAACGAAAGACGGGTTCCCGAATACATGGTCGAATGAAATGTTACTGGCAGCCAGCAGCTTGCTGCAAGCGACAGGGGATGAAGCCAAGTATAAACCTTGGATCATCGATGAAGACGAAGAAGATGACGTAAACCTTAGCCAGTTGCCGACTACGAAAGATAGTTTCACTTCGTTCATGCATTGGTCGTGGGTCACGAAGAGTCCGATGATCCCTGTCTTCGTATCTATGACGTTGAATGATTATTTGCCTGCAGCTCTGAAAACCTGGGCAGCAAACGGGATTGTCGCGTTTGCCGATAAAGAGATGGACCATCAGCATCCATTCGGCGCCAATATGCAAGACGAAGGTTTCCCGAATGCGATTGGCTGGCGATTTGCTTCCTCGAATTTATTTCCTATTGTTATCGGATACGGAGCGACTCAAAATCCTGACTATTTGAAACGGATTCAGACGACATGGAACTACGAACTGGGAACAAACCCGGTCAGCCGGACGTTTATTACGGGATTGGGAGATCCGCAGCGGCAACCGCGTTGGTTCGTTCATGAGATCTATCAATACCAATACATCCAGAATGCCAACGGCAACGGTGGGTGGGTTGAACCGCCGCCAGGTTACCCGGGATCTGATTTGCAATCCGAGTCTTATCCGTGGTGGTATGACAATGCACACAATGCCGCAGCGAAGAACGAAGTCTTCCCGGCATACAACAACTATGCGCCTGCTTATCGCTATGCGGATTCATGGAGTACACAGAATGAGTTCGTCATCGTAGATTTGGCGAATAATGCGGCTTCGATGCTGCCGCTGATTCCGACCCAACTCTATGACTTGACGGTCCAGGCAGATAACGGAACCGTTCTTCCTGCAGGCGGATCCTACACTGCGGGGACGGAGGTCCCGTTGATCGCTCAAGGATCGCCCGGCTACAAGTTCGACCACTGGGAGGGCGATGTAACCGGAACGGCCAATCCGACCACGGTCACCATGAACGCAAATAAATCGGTTACTGCCGTATTCACGGCAACGCCGACGCATGCTTTGACAACGAACGCCGACAACGGAACGATCCAGTTGGCCCCCTCGGGAGGCGAATATAACGAAGGAGAGACCGTTACACTCCAAGCTGTTCCTGATCATGGATATGCATTTACAGGATGGAGTGGCGACTTGAGCGGAGCGGCGAACCCAGCGACACTGACGATGGATGCCGCCAAGACCGTAACGGCAAATTTCGAGCCGCTCAACGCTTACACGCTTACCGTTCATGCTGATGGTGGAACCGTTGCGATCAACCCGCTTAAAGACGAGTATTTGGACGGGGAAGAAGTCGTCTTGACTGCGACTCCCGATCTGGGGTACCGCTTTACTTCCTGGAGCGGAGATGCTGATGGGACGGATTCATCGATAACGGTCATGATTAGTAAGGATACGGAGATCACCGCCAACTTCACCAACGTTCCTGTCTATTCACTGGCTGCTACTGCGGGTGACGGTGGCACCGTGACGCAAACCGGCGATGGATCCTACACTTCCGGCGCAACCGTTATACTGACCGCTACCCCGGATGCGGGATATTTGTTCACCGGGTGGAGCGGAGACTTAGTGGGGAATGTAAACCCCGCAACGGTTACGATGGATTCGAATAAATCGGTCACTGCCAATTTTGCCTTCAGGGGCGGCATCGTCAGCTTGGATATCGGATCTGGAATTCCGGGAACAACCGCATTCAGCAATGAGGAGCTTACGATTCAAGGGTCGGGAATAGGCCTCGGGAATGCGCCAGACAGCTATCGCTATACCTTCGAGTCGGATGTGAACGGCAACTTCTCCATTTCGGCCAAACTGGAAGATCTTAGCGGAGGCACTGATGATGCGATGGCAGGCTTACTCTTACGTAAAAAGCTGGATGACTCTTCATCCGGAGATAATTCACAGTTTATCAATGTCTACTTGAAGAAAGACGGGACGTTAAACGTCAGAGCAAGAGGCGGCGGAGTATATTTCGATACAATACCTATTCGCGCAGATGTCAGCAATACCGCTACCGGTCCGGTATGGGTGAAGCTTACACGAACGGATAGTTGGCACTTTGATGTTTACAGATCGGACAACGGAACCGATTGGGTGCAACTCGTCGATCAAGTAGGCCTGTGGGCATTCAATGATGCACCGGCAGTTTATGCGGGCTTATTCGTAGGCTCCGGAAGTGTCGGGTCGACCACCACGGCAAAGATCAGCGATGTGGAATGGCCTGTAGCGCCGAAGCTGCCCCCTCCGGCTAATGTGCCTTATTCGAGTGCGAATATTGGGGCAAGTGCGACAGAAGGCCTCACAACAATTGATTATATGGATGCGGGCAGAATCACGATAAGCGCCAAAACCGGCGAAATGTGGAGCGATCAGGACAGTGCTCGATATGTGAATATCGGCAACCTGAAAGGCGACTCGGAACTGGTTGCCAAGCTGGAATCATTGTCTGGCGGAGGCGGCGATGCAATCGCCGGTATCATGGTGCGGGGGACGTTGAATGCGAATTCGAAATATGCTGGTGCAGCCGTGACGAAGAGTAATACCATCGCGCATCAGTACCGGGAATCGCAATGGACGTCCAAAGGCACATCGCAGAATATTCCTTCGTCTGTATGGCTTAAAGTTACGAGGACTACTTCTGGAAGCAACGCGGTCGTGACCACGTACTGGTCAGCGGATGGAGCGGATTGGACAACGTTAGGTTCGACAACGTTCTACAATGGCTTCCCTGAACCGTACACGATGGGGTTGTTCGTAGCTGGAGCAAACACTTCTTCACTTGCTTCAGCTGTATTCAGCCAGGTAAGCTGGCCTGGGGGACCGGTTCAGAAGGATCCGCTGACGGCAACGATCACCGGCGTTTCTGAGGTTGCGGCCGGCCAATCCATCGATTTGGACATAGGGCTGGAGAATGTATCGTCGAATATTTATGCTTTCGATCTGACTGTGCATTTCGATGCGGTCAAAGTTGAATTAACAGACATTCAGCCTATTGCATCGGGTCTATCTATTTTGGATAGTCATGAAACTGCGGAAGGTCCCGGACATATAAGAATTCTGGGGAATACCGCACCTGACAGTCCGATGGTCTCGGATGGCGGTCTTATACGCCTAACGTTCCTCGCTGCAGAGTTGACGGAGGCAACATCCCTTGACATTTCTTTGAGCAGTATAGAGACATCGGATGAAGAGGGCGATAGAACCGATGGAACGGCAGGCCCCGCCAAAACGATCCAAATCACGGTTGCCCAAACGGAAAAAGCAGCACTGGACGCTTCGATCGAATCGGTAACGACCGTGCTGAACGATGCCATTGAAGGTGCGTTGTGGGGCCAATATGCCGACGGATCCAAGGCAGCATTACAAGTCGTTCTGACGAATGCGCAGACGGTGTCCGGCCAGGCGAATGCTACTCAGGGGCAAGTGGACGCGGCCAAGACACAATTAGATGAGGCGTTAGCCACATTCAACGGCTTGAGAAATTCGACAGCATCTGTAGGAGATCTGGGCGTAATGGCTGCTGCGTACGGCAGAACGTCTGCAAGCGGGAATTGGGCGATAGTCCAACGCTACGATCAGAATCACGATGGAAAAATCGATATTGAGGATTTGGCTGCAATCGCGCGTATCATTTTGAACTATTGATTAATAATTCGGAGATAAGGCTATATGGAAAGCTTGACTTTCCTTAGCCTTATCTCGAAAGGAAGGCAGCCATGTTTTCGAAGAGATATTTGCTCGGAATAATCGGGTTGATGTTATTAAGCTTATTGCCCGTAAATTTAAAGGCATCGTCAGCTTCTGCGACCGTATTCACTTTAAGCCCCTCTCATTCATCACCAGCACAGGGAAGTGAAGTTCACTTCATGATAACCGCGGAAAGCTTGGGAGACGTGTATGCTTACGAATTGAATTTGACCTACGATGCTGTCCGGCTTCAATTTGAACAGGCTGTTCAACTGCAGGAGGGGCCGGATTACGAAATGCCGCCATTCTTGCAAGATGGTCAAATTCGTCTGTCTTACACGAAATTGGGGAATGTGGCGGGAGTAACTGGAAACGCCAGTTTATATAAATTGATTTTTACTGCTATTTCCCAAGGGCCGGCAGAGATGCGATTAGATGACGTTAAGCTGGTGAATTCTTCACTTCAGACCGAGAGTTGGACGAGCGGAGCGGCGGCTACCGTAGTGATTTCAAGCGCAGGCTCAAGCCCGACGCCAACACCAACGTCAACGCCAAACCCAACGACTACACCTGCACCAACACCACCGGGGCTGGTGGTGACGGTTCATCCGGAAATTCGTTACGATGCCAATAGCCGCATCGCCAGCGCTACAATCGCTTCGGCAGATTGGGACCAATTGTTAGGAGAAATCCAACCGGAAAATCGTAATAAGAAATTGCGTGTGCAATTAACAGGCAATGCTGAAGCAGCCGCCTATGCACTGGAACTGCCATCATCGGCGATCGACGGGAGTGGGAATGACAAATACTTGATCGAAGTGGCGACCGGAATGGCGAATGTAACTTTACCCAGCGATATGCTGCAGCGATCTGAGAAGCCGGGCAGTCAGGTGTCGCTGAAAATCGGACTTGCAGATCCCAGCCGAATCGCACCGGAGATCAGGAGCCAAATCGGCCAACGTCCTGTCATCGAACTTGCGCTGACAGCGGATGGCCAAACTTTGGAGTGGAACAACCCGGATGCGCCGGTAACCCTTCAAATCCCTTATACACCATCAGCCAAGGAACTGGAGCATCCCGAGAGGATTACGATTTGGTACTTGGACGGACAGGGCAGGGTCATTGCGGTACCGAATGGAAGATATGATCCTGTCACGGGAACGGTCAAATTCACAACGACACACTTCAGTTCGTACGCGGTTGTCTATGTCGAGAAAACGTTTCTTGATGTTGGTTCGCAGTACTGGGCGAGAAATGCGATTGAAACACTGGCGTCCAAAGGGATCATTGCGGGAGTATCGGAAGCAGAGTTTCTCCCCGGCAACCGGATTACCCGCGCCGATTTCATCGCATTGCTCGTTCGAACGTTGGAATTGAAGAGCGCCTCAGCCGGGTCCTTCTCTGATGTTGCCGCAGGCGCGTACTACAGCGGGGCTGTTCAAACAGCAAGAGCATACGGAATAACCGAAGGGATGGGCGGGAATCGCTTCAATCCTGAATCTTTCATTACTCGTCAGGAGATGTTTGCGCTGACGGAACGTGCGCTGACAGCAGTAAATAGAACTTTAGAGCATGCATCCGATAGCGAATTGAATGCCTTCAAGGACACGAACCTGGTTTCCGATTATGCCGTCGAATCAATCGCCAAGCTTGTGAAAGCGGGACTGGTTCATGGCAATAACGGGTACATTCAACCGCTGCAAACAGCTTCACGGGCGGAGTCCGCCACTCTTATATATCAATTATACAAGTTTATTCACGATTAGTTTGTTTTATTGATTTGAATAATGGAACACAAAGGAGGAAAATAAGTTGTCGAATCGAAAAATGCGGTATTTGTTTAGCCTGATCGCCATATTTTCTATGTTTGCGGTCATGGTGCCCCCTCACATGGCTAAAGCCGCCCCGCCGATTAAGGAGAGGGCACCGGTTGCCCAGCAAACGAAAGTATCGCATGCAACCATGATCAACTCCGATTGGATCGAAATCATACTCATCGATACGAAATATAATAATGCAAATGTTACGAACACGAACTATTATACGATTACGAGCACCAATGACAGCGCTTATTCCTCGGGAATCCATCCTGCGCTTGTCCATTATCGATATTTTCCCGAACAAGCGCCATATTATCCCAATTACGGAGATGACGTCGGCAAAATTCAAGTCTCGTATTCGATTTTCCTCAAGGTGCCATCGGGAGCCAAGCTGCAGGAAGGCAAGACGTACACGATTTCGATCAACTCTGCCGTCGTGTCAGCCGGGCCGTTTATGTTCACTTTCGATCAGTCGGCGCCCAATTTGGCCATTCATTCGAACCAGGTCGGCTACTTGGCGAACGGATCCAAGGTCGCTTACCTATCCTTCTGGACCGGGCAAGGAAGTGTGGATTTCGGCACGGCGCCCAATTTCCAGGTGGTGAATGAAGCGAACAGCCAGACAGTCTACACAGGCAACATCGTCTTGTCCACCGCGAATGACAGGTGGTCGCAAAGCGATGTGTATAAGATGGACTTCACCTCCTATACGACGCCCGGTACTTATCATCTTTATATTCCAACGGTAGGGCGTTCTTATTCGTTCAAAATCGACGACAACATTTATTTGGACCAGATCGCGTATACGATCATCCGCGGCATCACGATGCAGCGCGACGGCGATCATGGGCTTGACGACCCGGATGTTACGCATTGGACTCGCCCGCCGGCCCACCTGGATGACGCGATCGACCAAGCACTTTATTTGGATAACGGCGGCAATCTGAACGCGGCCCGCATCGATCTCGTAGGCGGGCATATGGATGCCGGAGATAGAGGCAAATATCCTTATAATTCTGCGTACATGAGTGCCACGCTGTTAGCTGCAGCACGGTATTTCCCAGATCAGATTGAAGCGTTAGGAGAGTCGCTGGACTTGCCGGAGTCGAACAACGGCAAGCCGGATTTCCTCGATGAGCTCGTCTACGAGTTGGATTGGTTGTATAAAGCAGTTATGAACACGTCAACGGACGGCACATTGCCCAACTATTTGCGGCCGGGTTCTCCGAACGCGACCGATGGAGGATACGAACAAGGACAGCCGCCGGAAGGGGTGGAAAACCGGGTATTTTATAACAGAACAGCGGGTCCGAACAAAGCAGAGACGCTGTTTGCTGCCGGGGCATTGGCAATGGCTTACAACACGCCGATTATGCAACAGTACTTTCCAAGCAAAGTGTCTGATTATTTGACGGCAGCGCAAAAGGCTTACAATGGTTTTAAAGCACATTATCAGGACCCGAACTATTTGCATGAGGCTACCGACTATGATACTTCTCAGGAAGGCACGCCGCATACATGGTCAAACGAGATGTTATTTGCGGCAAGCAACCTGATGCAGGCGACTGGTAATACGACAGAATATATGTCTTGGATAACAAGCGAATATCCTGCGAATCCGTCCAATTACGATTCAATCAAACATTGGACATGGATGACGGATTCGCCTTGGGTGCCTACTTTTGTTTCTTTGTATGAAAATCCATTGTTATCCTCTACGATCAGGGATTGGGCATATAACGGAATTATTGACTATGCGGATTTCGAGATGAATCATCAAACGCCGTTTGGAGCCTCGATGCAGGATGAGGGCTTTCCAGGCTCGATTGGTTGGCGCTTTGCAAGCGCAGCGATGTTTCCGGTCGTTATCGGATATGGAGTGACGCAAGATACCGATTATTTGACACGTATACAATCGACGTGGAATTATGAATTGGGTACCAACGCAGTCAGCCGCTCGTTCATTACGGGACTTGGCGATCCGCAGCGCTCGCCCAGATGGATGGTCAACGAAATTGGTCAGTATCAGTTTGTCCAATACTCCAATAATAATGGCGGATGGGCAGAGCTGCCGCCGGGACTTCCGAATGCGGATCTGCAAAGCGCTCCTTACCCTTGGTGGTACGATAATGCACATAACACGACAGCAAAGAGTGAAGTATATCCGTCCTATGAAAATTATCCGCCTGCGTATCGGTATACGGATTCCTGGAACACTTCCAACGAATATGTCATCGCAGATTTGGCCAAGAATGCAGCGTCGATGCTGCCTCTGATTCCAGTATCTTCTTCGCTTCCAACACCGGGGCAGTATCAGAGCCTCGATATTACGACTTCGACATCTGGAAGCACATCCGAGAACGGCGGCAATTTGACCATTCAAGGTTCGGGTGCGCAGTTGTGGAGCAATAACGATAGCTTCCGGTACGTGTATCAGAATAATTTGACGGGTGATGTTGCTATCGTCGCCAAGCTCGACAGCTTTACGGCTACGAACAATGGCGCGATGGCGGGTATCATGATTCGTCAAGGCACCGAGGCGAATGCCAACTATATGAGCATCGGCGTGACGAAGGACGGTCAATACAGAGTGCAGTACCGCAACAGCACTTGGACGGCTCTCGATTCTTCTGGCGCAATGTCGCTTTCGGTATGGCTGAAGCTGGAGAAAACGACATCCGGCTCCAATATTATCTTAACAGCGTACACGTCGACGAATGGCACAACCTGGACGCAGAGGGGCCAGCAATATTTCAATACGGCATTGGCCGATCCGTTCACAGCGGGATTATTTGTAAGCGCCAATCAGGACGGAACAATGGGGACGGCCGGTTTTAGTAATATCACGTGGCCTGTTGCGCCTGTTGTACAGTACCAGAGCGTCGATATTACGACCTCGACAACGGGGAGCACATCGGAGAGCGGCGGAAATTTGACCATTCAAGGCTCAGGGTCGCAGTTGTGGAGCAATAGCGACAGTTTTAGGTACGTGTACAAGAACAACTTGTCGGGAGACGCTGCAATCGTGGCCAAGCTGGACAGCTTTACGGCTACGAACAATGGGGCCATGACAGGCATCATGATTCGTCAAGGTACAGCGGCGAATGCCAACTATATGAGCATTGGCGTGACGAAGGACGGACAGTTCAGGGTGCAGTATCGCAACAGCACCTGGACGTCCCTCGAAGCTTCTGGCGCGATGTCGCTTCCGGTATGGCTGAAGCTGGAGAAAACGACTTCAGGCTCCAATATTATCGTAAAAGTGTATACGTCGGCGAATGGCACAACTTGGACGCTAAGAGGTCAGCAATATTTCACGACTACTTTGACCAACCCGTTCACGGCGGGGTTGTTTGTAAGCGCCAACCAGGACGGAACGATGGGGACGGCCGGTTTTAGCAATATTTCCTGGCCGTAAGTGGGAAATTGCATGAAAAGCAGTCCGGAAGCTTTGTATCCGGCACTGCTTTTTATGCTCAGGAACTCATTCCATGTTGTATAGGACCGTGATAAACTACAATCAGGCTGCAGAACAAGGGAGGAAGTGTGCGTGTATACGCTTCTGATCGTCGAAGATAACGATTTCGAGAGAAATGCATTACAGAGATATATCGATTGGGACGTGTTGGATCTCAAGGTCGTTGACACCGCGTTCAATGGACAAGACGGATTCGAAAAGGCGATGAAGCATCAACCTGATATTATTATCAGCGACGTCAAAATGCCAATCATGGACGGCATAGAGATGGCCAAAGCGATCACTCGCGCAAATCCCCAAATCAAATTTGTTTTTTCAAGCGGGCACGACGACGTAGCCTTGTTAAAGGAAGCTTTGGAGCTCAGGGCATACAGTTATTTAACCAAGCCGGTAAAACAAGAAGAGCTTGTCTCGGTCCTTAAAAAGCTTACGACCGTGTTTATGGAAGAAAGATTGTCCCAAATGGCCAACCGTAAAATGACGGAACAACTGCAAAGCCACCTGCCCGGCCTGCAAGCGCAGTTTCTCGAACAGTTGATGATCGGCAAATTCGACAAGGACAAGACGGATTTTATTTATCATCAGGTGAACGACTTGAAGCTGCGCATGACCGGTTTATATAAATTGGCATTGATCGAGATGGATTTTCCGTCCGATTCCGATGTATTCAGGGTGACGGGCAGTATTCATGGCATTTTGGGAGAAATGCAGCAAGATTGCCCCCCGGAGGCAGCGATCTTCGTCAAAGACGGCAACAGCCGAATCGCGGCTATTCTTCACTCCTTACGCGAAGATACCGTCAAAGAGGTGGCGCTCATGAGTTCGATCGAGCGCCGAATTGCGGAATTGGCGAAAGCTCATTCATTCCGTTATGCGATCGGAGTCAGCAATCGCGCTTCAGACCTGACCGGGTTGAACATCCTATATCGACAATGCTGTATTGCACTGCAGAGAAAGGTCGAACTGGGCTATGGAACGCTGATCCCCTATGAAGAACAATATGAACGTTCGGGCGAGTTCTCAGATCGCGATACGAATCGCATCAAACGAATGATTGATAATATTGTAACCAGTGTTTGCGAAGGCCAAGATGGCGAAGAAGATGTCCGCAAGCTTGCACTCGCCATTGCGGAGGATCAAGGCTTGGCCATCCATCGCATCCAAAGCGTCATTATCAGCTTGTTCAGCAGGCTCTCCAGGCATGCGAACAGTATCGGAGAAAATTTGGAGTCGATCGTCAACGACGATATCGAGCTTTATCATGGCATCGTAAAATCGCAGACCGTTCCCGACATGATGAATTATGTCTGTCATGCGCTAAGAAAGGTCTCTTCTTATATGAATCGAAAGAAGCTGGGCAAAGACGACTATATCGTGCAAGAGATTCTTTCTATTCTGAACAGCGAATACCATCTCCCGATTACGCTCTCGTATCTCTCTGACAAGGTCTACTTGAGCCCCAATTATTTGAGAATTCTCTTTAAAGGCAAAATGAACGTCAGCATCCAGGAGTATCTGACTCAGCTCAGGATCAACAAAGCGAAAGAATTGTTAAGGCATAATCGACTCAAAGTACATGAAGTGGGGGAATCTGTCGGTTACGAGAACAGCACCTATTTCAGCATGGTGTTTAAAAGTTATGTTCAGATGACACCCGGGGAGTACCGCAGCAAGCATCTGGTTTCCAAGGATGACGCTTAATTCGCAGTAAACCAGACAAACAAAAGGAGCAAACGCCATGGGGGTTGGGACGAGAATTAAATTGTTTCATGTGGTGTTTGTGTTTACGACGGCCATCGTACTGGTCAGTTCCATTACAGTCAGCGCGATCATTTACGACAGGCTGCATGCGGCGATCGTCAAACAAAATGAGGATACGATTCGGAATACGACGGCACAATTGAAAAGCAACATTCTCAAGCTGGTTGACAATTGCGTCACGATCGCCGGCAACATGTATGGCGATTTTGCTTTGCAATCCTTGCTCCAGGGATCCCGCCAACCTCAAATCGATTATGATATATTTGAAAGATTCAACCTGGTGACAAGCAATATCCACAGCATCAAAAGCAATAATCAAGAAATCGGAAGCATCAGCATTTACACGATGGATGCCGGGCTTAGCAACGGCAAGGAGATTAAACTCAGAAACCAGTTCAGACGGCCCGACCTGCTGCAAAAAGCGATGGATGCCAAAGGGGCGGACCTGTGGGTATCCTATCAAGACGCTTCGACAGGCAACAACCTCATCGCGCTTATGAAATATTTGAACATGTATGCACCTGGCGGCGTGCTAGTGATTGAAGTCAATGAACGCAGCTTCTATGAGCTTTACAAAGCGGAAGTGGCGAACAATTACTTGTTTCTGCTGGATGATTCAGATCGCGTGCTCAGCTCGAGCGTCAGGTACGCGATCGGCAAGCCGATAGAACGATACGTCAGTGAAGCCGAAGGGATAGGAAGACAGGTTTACGACGGCAAGCGATACTTTTCGTATAGCGACAAGGTGAACGATAGTTGGTCGCTGAATGTGCTGTACGACTCCAACGAGATCGAGAAGGAAAAAAGAAACATCACTTATTACATTATATTCGTTACAGGCATACTGATAGCCGGATCAACGCTGCTCACCTTATTGTTCTCCAGAAGGTATTCTTTACAGATCGGGAAACTGGTTAGAAAAATCAGGGAAATCGACAGAGGAAATCTGGCGATTAAGCCGACCGTCAGACAAATCCATGAATTCTATTTGCTGGACCAGGCGCTATGCGCCATGGCCAACAATATCGACAGCTTGAGTCACGATATATTGAAAGTGCAAAAGCAGAAGGAAGAGAGCGAAATCAAATACTTGCAAATGCAAATGAATCCGCACTTCCTGTATAATCTGCTGTCGGCCATCAGGTGGATTGCCTATCGCAGCGATCAGAAACAAATTACGCATATTATCGATCTGTTAGGCGATTTCTACAAAATCGCATTGAGCAAAGGAAATGAAATCATCGGCATCCAGGACGAACTCAAACTGGTTCGGAATTACGTCGAGCTGCAGGATTTGTGTTACAATGATCCGATTCGGCTATCCGTCCATCTCGATGAAGATTTGAACGACTTGAAGGTTTGTAAAATGACTTTGCAGCCATTTGTCGAAAACGCCATCCTTCACGGTCACATACACGGGCGAGAGCTGCTTATTTCTATCGATATTATCCGTTACGGAGAGGCAGGAGTCCGAATCCGGATCGCCGACAACGGAGCCGGGATCGGAGAACAATTTGTTCGTTTGATCGCTTGTCTTAACGAAGCGAATGCCTGGACCAATGGGGCCAGCTACGGTGTCAGCAACACGGTTGCGCGGCTGAAATACATGTACGGGAACCGGGTCCGGATCTTGGCGGCCCGACAAAACCCCGGAACGTTAATAGAAATCATAATTCAGAACGTCAGTTGAACCTTCGGTTCGGCCGGCGTTCTTTCTATATCGAAATCTATCGAAAGTTATAAAATATGATGTAAATCGCTTTCGCGATCTTGTTGATTTAGCGAAGTTTATCGATGAATATTTGAATTGAATACGCTTTCCGGCAGGGCTATCATGAATTTATCGAGACAAGATTGTATGGAAAGGAGGACACCCTGTTGACACGGATTGCCGAATTTCGAACGAAGCTGAAGCAGCAGAAAGTTTGGTTGCTCATGCTGCTGCCTTTTATGGCTCATTTGTTCTTGTTCAAATATACTCCCATGTACGGCAACCTGATTGCTTTCAAGAATTACTCTTTTAAAAAAGGGATATTGGGGAGTCCTTGGGCGGGATGGAAGTGGTTTGAGTTTTTTTTCAACTCACCGGATCTTTATATCGTCTTGCGCAACACGGTCGTGATCAGCGTGCTCGCGCTCATCTTCACAACGATTGCGTCGATCGTATTCGCGATATTGGTATGCGAGTTAAGAAATACCTATATGAAGAAGTTCGTTCAAACAGTATCCTATCTACCTCACTTTATTTCCTGGGTCGTCGTGGCGGGCATCGCCTTCACGTTATTAACGATCGACGGAGGCACGGTCAATCAGCTGTTGCTTGCTTTGCATATCGTCGATAAACCGATTAACTTCCTCGGAGATACGAATTTGTATTGGCCGCTCATTACTTTTTTGAATGTATGGAAAAACGCGGGCTATAACTCGATTCTCTATATTGCCGCGATCGCGTCGATCGACAAGATGTTGTATGAATCGGCGATTATTGACGGGGCGAACAAATGGAAGCAAATCATTCATATTACGCTGCCTTGCATGCGGCCGACGATCGTGATCCTGCTGATCCTCAGCTTGGGTTATGTGCTGAACGCGGGGCTTGACCAGCAATTTTTCATGGGCAACCCAATGAACGTGGAACATTCGCAAGTTCTCGAAACGTATATCGTCAGATACGGGCTTCAACAATTGGAGTATTCTTACGGCACGGCAGTGGGCTTGTTCAGAAGTTTGGTCAGCTTGGTGTTTGTCATCGTTGCCAATATGATTTCAAGAAAAATGTTTCGAATGGGTGTGTTCTAAGCATGCATTCGAGAACGAATCTGGATGAGGTGGAATTGTGTTAATATCCCGCGGTGAGAAAGTGTTCCATTTCGTCAACGCTATCTTGTTGTTAATATTATCATTCTCGATTCTGTATCCCTTTCTTCATATTCTTGCGGTGTCCTTGAATGATGGGAACGATGCCATGTCCAGAGGCGTTGTGCTATGGCCGAGAAAGTTTTCGCTTGCCGCGTACGAGCTCGTATTTAAGGAACCGTTGCTTTTTCATAGCGCTTATGTCAGTGTTTTTCGAACCGTTGTCGGAACACTCATTAATTTGATCGGAACAGCCGTCATCGCTTATGTGTTAGCCAATCGGCAATTGTTGTTCAGAAGAACGACGATATTCCTCTTTCTGTTTACGATGTATTTTAACGGAGGTCTCATCCCCGAGTTTTTGCTGATCCGAAGTCTTGGGCTTTACGACCAAATGGCGGTTTACTTGCTTCCTGGCCTTGTGGCCGCGATGCCGATCATGATCATGAGACAGTTTTTCGAGGATTTGCCGCAAGCACTGCTTGAGTCAGCCAGAATCGACGGCGCCTCCGAATTTCGCACCTTGATGCGAATCGTGATTCCGATGTCCACGCCTGTCATGGCAACGATGGCCTTACTGTATGCCGTTGGACATTGGACATCCTGGTACGATACGTATTTTTTTACTCGCAATGACGGCAAACTGGCTACCTTGCAAGGAATTCTTGTCAAAATCCTGATGGAATCGGAAGCGCAGCGAATGGCCTCCGACTACAGTTCTCTTATGGAATCGATGCGCGGAGAAAGCAAGCCTACATCAGAGGTTATCCGAATGGCGACGATTACGATCACGACCTTGCCCGTGCTTTGCGTGTATCCGTTCCTGCAAAAGTATTTCGTAAGCGGCATGACATTGGGAGCCGTAAAAGAATGAATATTTCGATTCCGATAGGCATCCGAACCCGATCGATCGGATGAATCGTTGGAGCCGAAATTTCAGAATATATAAATATTACAGGGAGGCAAGACATCAAATGAAGCAAAAGGTAAAAAAGGCAAGTCTGCTGTTTTTGGCCATGATCTTGGTTGCTGTCGTCGCGGCATGCAGCAAGCCGTCGAACTCCAGCGAGTCGTCACCCTCGGCATCTATTGCGCCATCGTCCAGTGAATCCGCGTCGACGCAGCCGGAAGTAAAAGGACCTCCTATCGAACTAACTGTTTTGAATGCATCAGGCGGTTCGCCAGCATTTTCGACAGGTGATCCTGTCTATGACGACAATCCGATTGCGAAGTATTTGCTGGACAACCTTAACATTAAATTGAAGTGGGAAGTTCTTACAGGCGACGGCGTTCAAGCGATGGGCTTGAAACTGGCTGCCGGAGATTACGCCGATATCATCATCAATCTGACTCCGGACGTCTACCAAAAGATGTTGAACGACGATCGGCTGGTTGCTCTTGAGCCGCTGATTGATGCGGCAGGTCCGAATATTAAAGCGGCTTATGGGGAAGGGACGCTGAATTTCCTGAAAGCCGACGATAATCATCTGTACAGGCTGACAAAAGGATTCGGCAATATCCCTGAGGGCTCTACGCCGGCTGGTTACGGCAACGGCTTCCAACTCAGAAAAGATATTTACGAAGCACTTGGTTCTCCCAAGATCGAAACGACCGACGATGTGTATGAAATTCTGAAAAAGATCAAGGAAGATCCGGCACTGAACAAGTCGTTCAACGGCGAAAGCGTGTGGCCGATCGGCACGTTCAAGCGTTCCTGGCTCAACTTTATGCAAGCATTGCAGACGATGGGCGGCTCCGGCACAGCGAAATGGACCGTTAAAGATGACCAAGTACAATACTGGTTCAGAGAGCCTTGGGCTGAAACGGCAATTCTGTTCTATAACAAGTTGTACCGCGAAGGGCTTCTGGATCCGGACTCGTTCGTAGTCGAACCGGATGCCTGGCAAACGAACAAAGTGTATACCGGCAGAATCGCTTCCACGATCGGAGCCTGGTACATGGTAGCCGACGCATGGGGAGAATTCAAAAAAGCGGGCGCTCCGAACGCGGACGATATGTACTACATGAACTTCGCGGTAAGCGTCCCGGGTGGCGACACTCCGCAGCTCGTCAATATCAGCAGCGTGGGCAACGGCTACACGGTCATCACGGACAAGGCGGATGCTCAAAAACAAGAAGCGGCGATCAAACTGCTGGATTTCTTCGCTTCACCTGAGGGCAACTTCATGGTACTGAATGGTCCGGAAGGCGTTCAATGGGAAATGAAGGACGGCAAACCCGCATTGAAGCCCGAATTCCTCGACAGATGGAAGAACGGCGAGCCTGATGAAAGCTTCGCCAAGGATGTCGGCGTCCTGCTTTATAGAGGATTTATCAGCACGGATGTTCCGAAATCCCAATGGGGCACCTACATGGTTCTCAAAGACGATCCGACTGTAACTGGAAGACCGGACTTTGCACAACGGGATGAAGCTTTGGGTAAATACTATTTCGACAGCGCGCCTTTCTCGGGTATCGAGTCCGGGTTGCCGGAAGATGTCAGCATGATCTACACGACGATCGAAAGCAAGTTCGGCGATGCGCTCTACAAGCCGGTCATGGCAAGCTCCGAGGCGGCCGCTCGCGACGAATGGGCCAAATTCGTGAAGTCGATGGACGATATCGGCGCCGCTAAGGTCGAGGCCGAAGTCACGAAGAACTATCAGAAAAACATTGCAAAGCTTAATGCCAAGTAATTGTTAGCGAAATCGGCGGACAAGCGGACAAGAAGGAAGGCCTTGTCCGCCGTTCTTGTTGAATCAAGCAACCCTTCGTTAAACGGAGGGCAATAGGGAACCTTTAAGAATTGGAATCATCGGCACGGGATAAATCAGCCAAAGAGGGCATTTAGCGCGTTATTCTAGCGCTTACGAATCTCCTTTATATCATTTGGTATGTTCGCTGCAAGGGAAGATGGAGTTGCTTCCAACGGCCGACCTTGCCTTGAAAACGATGTTGATCAGCGAAGGCATCAATTTATCGGATCGGTCAGGCCGTGAGGTAAGCGCGGAGGAGATTAAGCAATATTCCATCTCTTCCGCGGTTAAATTATGAGTTCCAGGGTTGGAAACGCGCCTTTATTGTACCCGGATAAAGGCACGTTTTTTTGCATGTTCCAGCTTTTCTGATCACTCAGAATCCTCAAAGACGATCCGACCGACGAAGGTCGAAACCTCGACGCCAACTGGCAGAGACAGGACGTCGTCTTCGGTCGGGATGGCTGCGCCGTCCAGTCGGGCGTCACGCAAGCCCGCCAGCTTCAACGCTGTCAGATGCAGACGGCAACCATCCGGCTTCAATGGCCAAGCGGCATCCTGCTTCACTTCGATCCTCACGGCTCCATCCGCCTGCACTTCCATTTTCAAGCTCACGGCGCCGTATCTTGTCGGCGTGCGCTCCACGAATACCGGTTTTTTGGAGATGATCCAATCCTTCGGCAATCCGGCGAGAAGCTCAAGCCGATTGCCTGTCTCCAATACGAGCATATTCCGTATAAGGCGGATAAACTCCGCAGATGCCCAATTGTGCGGCATGTCGCCGACCCAATAACCGTGATGGGTATGTTGGAAAGCTTGCTCCTCCCGCCATACCCTTGTAGGCGTGGCATGGTTCGCGAAGGCATATAAGTAATCGACAGTTTTGTCCGGCCTGCCGCAGAGCAGCCACACATGGGCATAGAAGGAGGAAGAATATACCCACATGGTCTGATAAGGCTCCCATCCGGTTCCGCTAGGGACTCCTTCGTCATCGTCAGTCAATTCGAGCAGATGACAGAAGTTGCGGACGATCGCGTCGTCCTTCTTGAACACTTCGCCGGGGTAAATCGCATGTGCAAGCGCCCAAGTGGCGGTTGTCGGCGTGACACGCTGCCATGGATTGTCCGGTATGCCGGGAAGCTCCCCTTCTATCCAGTGGGGCTCTCCCACGTATTCACTCGGTCCCGGTTTGAGCATAGGCAGGTACGGTGTACCGTCCGGCAGTGTCCGCATATCTTTTTCGGCATGTTCATAGAAAGCTTTCAGCAAGCTTTCATAGCTGCTTCTGAACGCTATTGCATCATCCGTGAATCCGAGCCTTTCCGCCGCCTCTGTAATAAATTTGAGACCAACAAGCGTCCACAAAGGCGTCGTATATTCCGGACGTCTTCCGGACAACCCGCCGTCCCCGTAGGCAGGGGGCATCAAGCCATACTCCGGGGCATCCGGTCCGCGCAGCTTGGATTGCTCTCTGAGCCACTCGATATGGCCGACTGCTCGTTTCACGATCGGCCATAGACTTTGTAACTTGTCCATATCCCCTCGGAGCTCGCATTGTCGAACCATCGTGGCAAGCGCGATTCCCGTTTCCTTGATATGGTGCGGCTGCTGGGCGATCGAGCCATCCGGTTTAGCCCTGCGCAACAGCGCGTTCAGTCCGTGGAACGCTTCGTCGGCGTGGCCCAAATACCATGCCGCCTCCAGCATGAAATGGCCGTCTACCACCCACAAGCCTCGGTAGTGCGCCGCTCCGACTTGAAATTCGGGGATGCCTTCTTTGATTTCCCGGGCCTGCAAAATATTGCGTGCGCACGCAGTGATCATGTCCATCATGCGATCGTCCGGCACTTCAAGCTTCAGTGGCGACAACTGCAGGGTATCCCAGTAGCTCCGTTCGTCGTCCAGCGCTTCCCTGGCCCACGCCAGATCCAGTCCCGCCGGGTCTTGATAGTTAAGCGGCACGATAATCGCCCCTTCCAACACTTCCCCTTGGCGTACAAGTTTCCGCACGGTGCGCAGTGCGCTGGACGGACCATAGTCACACGCAAAGCCGGGGGCGAGCGATTGGGTGGAAACAAAGGCGAGAGACGCATCGTCTTCGGTTTCCCCTATGCCAATGGCGTAAATTTTATGGCTGTCTTCAGGGGAATTCCCCTTGAAAACAACGCCTTTGCCTTGAGTTTGCACCTGAAAATGGGTCATGATGGAGCTTTCTTCCGTATGAATGCGCCACAGGACGACATCAGTTCTGCGTTGTCCGTCGTGCTTGTGTCCGAAAGCTGTCAACTCCAGCGTCACTTGCGGATAAGAGAATGTTGTCCGAACGATCGGTCTTCGGGCGGATTCCGTCGACTGGGTTACCTGAAGCGGCTGGCGATCCGTCTGTACATGAAATTCATAAACGCATTTGAATCCGTTTTCTTTAAAGCCGTACAACAGCCGGCCTTGCTCGTCGACCAATGTTTTGTAAGGATCATCCGGCCTGCAGATGGCTGTCCAACTCGACTGAGGCGCATAACGAAAATCAATTTCTCGTTCATTTTTCATTTTTGAGTCACATCCCGTCCAAGGTTATTATTTCATCTGCGATAATGGAGCCTTCGTGAACATCCAGGAAAGGCTTGCCGTTGCGGATCCCGACAATTCCGTAACCTTCTGCCGTACAGAAGAAGCTCGCGAAGTCGCCATCGATCGCGGGATTCAAATAGAGCTTGCGTTCCACTGCGTCATAGCGGGCTCCGCTGAAGGCTTGAATAAGACCGTAAGAGGACATAGCGCGCGCGTACCAATGCCCGCACTCAAATTCGTTGAACGGGTTGCGGATTCGTCCGTCGTAGCGGCTGCGGCAATTACGAACAATTTCCAGGCCTTCTTCGACACAGCCCATCGTAATCAAGTGCGATGCGACTTGATACTCGATGCCGGTCCAAACTTCGTTGCTATAGATGAAAGGAAGATCCGGTTGGCCGCCATTCGGCCAAGTACAGAGAACGAGTCCGCTTTCTTTGCCGAAGGCATAATTCGGTCGCTGCGGATTCGCGAAAGGGGTAAAATCACGCACCATATTATGTCGATAAACGCTTAATAGGTGGCTTTTTACCTTCTCGCGGTCGATAATTTCCCCGATGCCGCACATTTCGGCGAACCATGCGCCAATAATGCCGTCGGACAGACACCCGTAGCCGTATTGATACTTGGGTCCCTGCTTCTTCAACAACTCGGCTGCTTCGGGCGAATAAGTCGTCACGTATTTATCGTTCCATAATTCAGAGGTAGGAGCCGGCGAGGCTGTCCTCAACCCTTCCCATTGAACCTTCTGCACGAAATATTGTCCATTGAACAATTCGCTTTCCAGATAAGCCCTTCCGCGCAAATAAAGCGTTTCGTAGAATTCCGCATGATCGTCTAATGCATTCGCGATCAGGGAAGCGGCTTTCAGTGCGCCAAGGTAGATGGACGTACACATGCCGTTCGGTCCCCAAAATTCAATATCGTACGTGTTATGGTGCGGCTCCTCGATAACCCCTTTCTGCATGGGATCCCAAAGATCTATGCAATATTGTAGGCTTTGTTTCACCTTGGGCCATATCTGCTTGAGCCAATCGGTATCCCCGCTGATTCTCCATTCTCTGTAAACCTTCATAATGCCGCCGAGCTGACCGTCTGCGGCAGCGTAGAATCGATGGTCGTCCGTTTCGGAGATCGGCAAGATGGCTCTGAAGTTTTGATGTCCCTTGGCGTCCTGATTTTCATTAAATTCGGTCTCTCTAAGTCCCCGTTCGAGGTCCGAAAACAGATGCGGGAGTGCTTGTGCGTAATTCCAGACGTGCGTGCAAGAGCCCGGGCAGCTTCCGGTCGCATCGTTGGAGCCTTCCCAGCCCCATAGTTTTCCGTTCGTTTGGCGCAATACAGTCGGTGATTTTAGAATACACAAATTGGCGGCCACGGCTTCGATAATCTCGGGAGGCAGCGTGTTTTCGTACAGGCACTCGCTGAATTTTGCGCTGCTGCTTTTCAGCCGGTCATAATTTTCCGCCCAGTAGGCGGACACGCTTTGGATGTCGGTGAACTGCCCGGCGTACCATGGCGCATGATACTGCTTATCAGCAGCATGCGGAGTTGAAGGCACACCGACCGCCAAATCGGACATCGGCACGTACCAGGCAAGCATCAGACGTATCGTGGTGCTCTGCCCGGAGGTTAGATGGATGGGAACGTAAAGACTTCCGCCAAGACTCGGCGAGTCCGGATCCGTATAAGGCGCTGCTTCCAGGCATTCTCCGGCCTGAACGGATTTCCAAAGCATGGTTTGCATGTCGAACCAGCCGCCTCGAAACCAGGCCGGATTCGATTTGGTGTCCGGGTGGCCGGTAAAGGCACAAAGAGCGCCTTTCGCCCAAGGCTTGTCATCGCTCGCTTCCTGATTCAGGATAAATCCGCGCTCCATCGCCAAAACTTCGCCCTCATGGCGGGAAATCGTTTTCGGATTGTTGGACATTATATTTTCTGCATGGAAAGAATAGACGAGGTCAAGATCCTCGTTTGAGTGATTGTGAAAAGTGTATTCAAGACCTGCGACTGGCAAGCTGGATGCACCCGCATCGAGCGGGATGAAGGGGCTCCAGCCTTGGATGCTGGCCGACAGGGGCAAGCTGTCGTCTTCCAAGCGAACGGTTCCGAAGGGAAAGCGGCCTTGAAACGTGCTGTGTTCGAATCGAGGCAGTCCGTACGTTTTATTGCTGTGCCCCATGCCGGAACGGTTGCCCACGCTGAAAATTTTCCAGTCCGGGACTTGTCCTTCGAGCACGCGGGCGATATTGCCGGAATCGTTCTTGATGCATATCGCCGAATAGACTATCGGTTCGTTGGTCAGATCCGGGTGGTGCCGCAAGGAAATATGGGACAAAGCCCCCCGACCCTCGAGTGCGATCATACCGGCGCCTATTCCCCCCAGCGGAAATGCGATTCGGCTATTCAAACGATCGGGATAGGGTTGTAAATATGACTTATTGGTCATGATGCACCTTCCTTAAAGGATGATCAATAATGGTCGTATCATTATTGCTTATTTAAATTTATCATATTTGGAATCAAAAATCTTGTTATAAATGCGCAAATATATATAAAAATCTATTGGAGTCCAATAGATTTGATCGATTTAAGTCATTTTGTGATTGGAATATAGCGTGACCACCAATGGAGGAGGAACCTCATACGCAAATTGAACTGGAATTATGCTTCTGATGGAGCCTGCTTGGAATGGTTTTGTGCGGAGAATGGCTTGGAAGAGGATACTGCTCATTTCAATGGTGCTTGGGGCGGTAATGGGATTAAAACTTATTGCCTATTTTAGGGATTTAGGCCGTTGCCGCCATCTTTCCGGCCGGCCTTCATCCATAGCAGCAGACGGTCTGCATCTCGGCAGGGGCTAGAACGCAGACATTGAATGCATCGCGCCGGCCGGGACCGGTGCGGCTTTGCCGAACAAATAGCCTTGTAGCAGCGGGACGCCGATTCGGCTCAGGAAGCGCCATTCCTGCTCGCGCTCCACGCCCTCGGCCAGCACGACGCCGTGAAAGCGCGAGGCCCGTTCCAGCACATCCTCGATATGCTTTTGCTTCTCGCGGTCTTCGTCACAACGGCTGACCCATTTGCGATCCAGCTTCACGTAATCGGGTTGCAGCTTCTCGATCGCTTCGATCGTGGCATAACCGGAGCCGACATCGTCCACAGCCAGCCGGATTCCTTTGCTGCGATAGCGTTCGAAAATTTCCGCCATGCCGGGACGGTCGAGCGGCTCGGTCTCTGCCACCTCGAACACCATGTCCCCGGGATCGGTGCCTGTTTCTTCTATCGCCTCGAAAGTGCCTTGCAGGCAAGTATCGGCACAGTATAGAGAAGACGGCAAGAAATTGACGAACCGTTTTATGCCCTGGGGCAGGTGGGCCGCGCTCATGCGGATGGCCGCATGGCGGGCTTCGCGGTCGAGGAAAGTGTGCTGACCGATCTTGAGCGCTTTCTCGAACAGCTCCGCCGGTCGGAACGGCGCTTGCTCGGGCAAAGGCCGCAGCAAACATTCATAGCCGACAATCTGACCGCCGGGCTGGACGATCGGCTGCATATAGGTCGTAAAATAACGGTGTAAAATATATTCGGAAACCCCGCGGCCGCCGACCGTCTCGAACAGGCTCGAGAGTGGCGCCCAAGGCGTAGCTTCTTCCCCGTAACGCATCGAGAAACGGATTTGCACCGTTTCCTCCCGCAGCAATTCCGCCTGCAATCGAATGAGCAATTGCAACAGCTTGCTGCTGTTGTCATAACGAATGGAAGCACGATCAAGAGAGGACGGCTGATCGTTCTCGTCCAGGCAGCTCCGGATCGTGTTGTGCAAGCGTGGGTAAACATCCAGATCGTCGGCGGCGAATTCAACGATGCCCGCATCCCGCAGGGGCAGGGGGACGACCATCTGTTGGCGATGCGAAGGCATGATCTGCAGCTCCTTCCGTGTGTCCTTGATGTTCATTAGTATTACCCGAATCGGACGGTTATGAATCGCGGAATTGGCGGCTGAATGCTGGCGTTCCCCCACCTTGTCCGATATAATGTGAAAATGGCGAGACTACGGACAAACAGGGAGGATGAAGCGGATGGGCATTACGGTGCAGGATGTCGAGCATGTGGCCAATTTGGCGCGGCTGAATTTGTCTGCGGAGGAGAAAGAGCAATTCGCCGGACAATTGGACGCAATTTTGAAATATGCCGAAAAATTGAACGAACTCGATACCTCGAACATTGAACCGACCAGTCACGTACTGCCGCTTGCGAATGTTATGCGCGAAGACGAGGTCAGGCCTTCCTGGCCGATCGAGCAGGTGCTCGCGAACGCGCCGGACGAAGAAGACGGACATTTCAAAGTACCCGCGGTACTGGAATAGAAGGGGGAGAAGCCGTTTTGTCGCTGATGGATTTGCGTTTGAAGGATATACATAACAAGCTGACGGGCAAAGAGCTTGCCGTCACCGATCTCGTGGAAGCATCGCTGGCACGGGTAGCGGCCACCGATGAACGGATCGGCGCTTTTCTGACGCTGGACGAAGAAGGAGCGCGCCAATCGGCCCGGCAACTGGATGCGCAATTGCAAGCCGGCGGGGAACGCGGTCTGTTGTTTGGCTTGCCGGTCGGCATCAAGGACAACATGGCGACCGAAGGGCTCCGCACGACGTGCGCCAGCCGATTCCTCGACAATCATATTCCGATCTACGATGCCACCGTCGTCAAGAAGCTTCGCGCGGCGCAAGCGGTGACGGTCGGCAAGCTCAACATGGACGAATTCGCGATGGGCGGCTCGAACGAGAATTCTGCTTACCGCAACGTCCGCAATCCCTGGGACCTGGACCGGGTGCCCGGCGGCTCGAGCGGCGGTTCAGCCGCTGCCGTGGCGGCAGGACAAGTTTACTTTGCCCTCGGCTCCGATACGGGAGGTTCGATTCGTCAGCCCGCCGCCTACTGCGGCGTCGTCGGCCTTAAGCCGACCTATGGGCTCGTGTCCCGATTCGGCCTCGTAGCGTTCGCTTCTTCGCTTGACCAGATCGGGCCGCTGACGAAAAACGTGGAGGATGCCGCCTACGTGCTGCAGGCGATTGCGGGACACGACGAGATGGACTCCACATCGGCGAATGTGACGATACCCGATTATACGGCAGCGCTCACCGGCGACGTAAGCGGCCTGCGCATCGGCGTTCCAAAGGAATATATGGGGCAAGGAATCGACCCGCAAGTGAAAGAGCGCGTCATGGAAGCGCTGGCGGTGTTCGAATCGATGGGCGCCGTGTGGGAAGAAATTTCGATGCCGCATACGGAATATGCCGTCGCCACCTATTATTTGCTCGCTTCGTCCGAGGCGTCCTCCAACCTGGCGCGGTTCGACGGCGTACGATACGGCGTGCGCGCGGCAAATCCCGACAACCTGCTCGATCTGTACCGCCGCTCGCGCAGCGAAGGCTTCGGACCTGAGGTCAAACGGCGCATCATGCTCGGTACTTACGCGCTGAGCTCGGGCTACTACGACGCCTACTATCTGAAGGCCCAGCAAGTGCGGACGTTGATCAAACGCGATTTCGACCGGGCGTTCGAACGGTTTGACTTGATTATCGGACCGACAGCGCCGACGACTGCGTTCCGTCTCGGGGAACAGGTTGACGACCCGCTGATGATGTACTTGAACGACATCGTCACCATTCCGGTCAGCCTGGCCGGCGTGCCGGCCATCAGCGTGCCGTGCGGCTTCGCGGACGGTCTGCCGATCGGCATGCAAATCATCGGCAAGCCGTTCGACGAATCGGCCGTGCTCCGCGCAGCGCATGCTTACGAATCCCGTACTGATCATCACGGGCGCCGTCCGGCGCTTTCCTAGAGAGAGGAGGTCTGGATCTACATGTCCCTGCAACAATACGAGACGGTCATCGGGCTGGAAGTGCACGTCGAGCTGCATACGAAGTCGAAAATCTTCTGCGGCTGCGCGACTTCGTTCGGCGCCCCGGCCAATACGAATACATGCCCGATCTGCCTTGGGCATCCCGGCGTGCTGCCGGTATTGAATCGCCAGGCGGTCGAATACGCGATGAAGGCGGCAATGGCCATCAACTGCGATATCGCGGACTGGTGCAAGTTCGACCGCAAAAACTATTTTTACCCCGACTCTCCCAAGGCTTATCAAATTTCGCAGTACGATCAGCCGATCGGGCGGGGCGGCTGGATCGATATCGAAGTGGACGGAAAGACGAAGCGGATCGGCATTACCCGCCTTCATCTGGAGGAAGACGCGGGCAAGCTGACGCACGTGGACGGAGGATATGCGTCGCTGGCCGACTTCAATCGGGTCGGCACGCCGCTCGTGGAGATCGTATCCGAGCCGGACATCCGCTCGCCGGAGGAAGCCAAGGCGTACCTGGAGAAGCTGAAGTCGATCATGCAATACTGCGATGTGTCGGATGTCAAGATGGAGCAAGGCTCCTTGCGCTGCGACGCCAACATCAGCATCCGGCCTTATGGGCAGCAGCAGTTCGGCACCCGAGCCGAGCTCAAGAATATGAACTCCTTCCGCGGTGTGCAGCGCGGATTGGAGTACGAGCAGATGCGCCAGGCGGACGTGCTGGACGGCGGCGGCGAAGTCGTGCAGGAAACGCGCCGCTGGGATGAAGCCCAAGGCAAAACGATCAGCATGCGAGGCAAGGAAGAGGCGCACGATTACCGGTATTTTCCCGATCCGGATCTGGTGCGCGTGCAGTTGGACGAAGAATGGAAGGCGCGCGTACGCGCCTCGATTCCCGAGCTTCCGGACGCCAGACAGGCCCGTTACATGCAGGAATACGGGCTGTCTTCCTATGATGCCGGTATCCTGACGGCTTCCAAGCAACTGGCCGACTTCTTCGAGGACAGCCTGAAATATACGGCGGACGCCAAAGCGTCCGCGAACTGGATCATGGGCGAATTGCTCGGCTATTTGAACGCGAACAATCTGGCTTTCGAAGACGTCAAGATCACCGGCCAGGGACTGGGCGAGATGATCCAACTGATCGAGAAGGGCACGATCAGCAACAAGATCGCCAAGACCGTCTTCAAGAGCATGATCGATTCCGGCAAGCGGCCTCAGCAGATCGTCGAGGAGCAAGGACTTGTGCAGATCAGCGACGAAGGCGCGATTCTGGCGATCGTCGATGCGGTCATTGCGGCGAATCCGCAGTCCGTGGAAGATTACCGCGGCGGCAAGGACAAGGCGATCGGATTCCTGGTCGGCCAGATCATGCGGGAGACGAAGGGCAAGGCCAATCCGGGACTCGTGAACCAATTGCTGATGGGACGTCTGAAATCATAAAGCAAGAGCCGGAGTCAATCATCGCACGCAGAAACAGCGGCAGCTCGCATCGGAAGACGGGCTTGCCGCTGCTTTCGTCAACGGGGACTTATACCGGCCGGCGGATGAGTAGAAGCGATTCGTCAACGCGCACACGCGTCGGCGGGTGAAAGGAGCGGTTCGTCAACGTGTCGAACATTCGACGTCTCGATCTAACCGATCTTGAGGCTGCCGAGGAGATTTGGGCTTTGCAGCATGCCGCTTACCGGCAGGAGGCGGCGTTGATCGGGGCTGCCGAGCTTCCTCCGCTGCGGGAGACCGTCGTATCGCTTCAATGCAGCGAAGAAGCGTTTTACGGCTTCTATTCGGCTGACGACGAGCTGACGGGCGTCGTCTCCGTGAAGGATGCTGACGGCCGAATGACGATCTGCCGCATGATGGTGGACCCCGCTTATTTCCGTCAAGGCATCGCAAGCGCATTGCTGCAATATTTGACAGATGACGCATTCCCGGGACGCACCTGGATGGTAAATGCGGAAGTGAGGAACGTTCCCGCCATTCGGCTGTATGAACAGAGCGGATTCGAGCGAACCGAAGTTTGGCATCCGTCTCCCGGGCTGACGATGGCGCGTATGTGCAAACCCTGTACGGCGCCGGGAGCCTGAGCTCGGAACCAAGACCTGCGACCAGGTCCCCACCCCGCCCCTGAACCATTGTTGGTTTCGAAATGCGCATGATAAAATGGGAAGCAAATGAGCCGATACAGGTTGGAGGAAGACAATCTATGAACGAATGGGAGCGCGGAAACGACCGCCAATTCATGCCTGGTTATGCGCAGGGTTACCCGAACGGGTACCCCCAGGACACGCAGATGAACATGCCGAGAAAGAAAAAATGGCTGGCCGGTCTGCTGGCTTTCTTTATTCCCGGCATTGGCCACTTCTACTTGGGCCAAATGGCCAAAGGCATCGCGATCATGCTTCTGATTTCATTCGACATATGCGCGATCGTATTCGCAACCACGCAAATCCAGCAGCCGCTGATTATCGTGCTGTTGAGCTTGCTGCTGCCGATCATGTACTTCTACAATTTGTTCGATGCCGTCCAGAGCACGGATGTCGTCAATCAGCGTTTGCGTTATCCCGCTTGGCAGCCGCCGATGTTCGTGCCCCGGCAAGATTATGCAGCTCCTCATGCGCCAGCGGCGCCTTCGGCTGGCCCCGGCTTTGGCGAACATCCAGTCCAGCCAGACTCGCCGATCTATTCATCGGCGCACGCCGCAGCCGGAGCTCAGGAGCAGGCCGGCCCTGGCCCGAATGCCATCGGCCCCATGTCGTCATCGCCGCAGAGACCAGCGGGCATGCCGCGGCAAGTGAACGCGACAGGCGTCATGGTGCTGGCCGCGGTCGTCATCGCGCTTGTACTCGTAACCGGCATGGGCTGGTCGGGATGGGTGTTCCGTTCGTCGGGATCGATGGCGGGCGCCGTCTTGTTGATCGGCGCCGGCATCGGCCTGTGGTTATGGGAAATGCGCGGCGACCGCGCAAGGAAGAGATAACATCGGAGGAATCGGCATGGTGCGAGTCGGCCGCTACACGGCGGCATTGACATTGACGATTGTTGGCGTCCTGCTGCTGCTCGATCATGCCGGCAGCCTGGACGCCATCCGCATTCTGCGGGTGTGGTGGCCGGCCGCGCTGGTGGCGCTCGGCCTGGAATTGATCATCATGCAGTCCGTTTACCGGCAACCGGGCACTCGGGTTCGCCTTTCTATCAGTACGCTGCTTGGGGCGGCGGTGCTGGGAGGATTCGTCTTGATCGCTTCGCGCGGAGACGATTTCGACCTGTCGAAAATTCAGAAATGGGCGGAAGGCGCCAACTTGGGGCTCTTTGATTCCGTGCGTGCGAAGCATTCCTTCGACAAGGAGCTGACGATCGTGCCGGTCGACAGCCGAATTACGATTCAGGACGCCAATGGTCAAGTGACGCTAAAGCAAGGACCGGTATCGGATATCGAGGTCGCGGCGAAGGTGTATGTCGACATTTCGGACGCCGTAAAGGCAGATCAGATCGCCGAAAAATCGGGCATCCAGGTAAGCGGCAGCGATGGCACGCAGATCGTCGCATACGGCGAATATCCGGAAGCCGAGAATCGATATTGTCGTGACGTTTCCGCAAGACCGCATGCCGGAACATATTGCTGTTAACGTCGGCAACGGAGCCGTTCAGATCGACGGTCTGGAAGCCGCTGCTTTGATCGCGCTCGACGTGAAGAACGGCGATGTTGAAGGCGAGAGAATCGGCGGAGCGATTCGGGCCAAATTGTTCAACGGAAACGTCAAGCTGGCGGAAGTGCGCGGAGAGGCGGACGTGGATGTCGTTAACGGCGATATCGCGATTGACCATTCGGAAGCGGCCGTCTCTGCCAAAACCGTCCATGGCGATATCGACATTCGCAGCAAGATCGTTGGCGGCCATTGGCGCGTGTCGAGCACGCTTGGCGATATCAAGCTTGCCTGGCCGGAAACGGCAGGCGTGGAAGTCGCGGCGAGCACCGAGATCGGCGACGTGAACAGCGATTGGCCGCTGCATCTGACGAATCATTCGGCTTCGGGCAAGCTCGGGGACGGTGCTTGGAAGATCGACGTGCAGTCGCAAATGAACATCTCGCTCGAGAGATGCGAACCGTAACGGTTGCTTCTTCCATTGACAATGGCAAGAACGCCAACTTACAATGGAATTATTATGATTTGGATATCACTTTAATCTGAAAGGCTGTGAAGAGCATGGAGCCCCGGGTACACCAGGCCGTGGACCAGCTCAAATCCGGCGGTGTCCGGATGACGCCGCAACGTTATGCGATCCTGGAATATTTAATGGAGACGGACGTGCATCCGACAGCCGACGATATATTCCGAACGCTCTCTCCCCAGTATCCGAGCCTGAGCGTCGCGACAGTGTACAACAATTTGAAGCTGTTCGTGGAGGCAGGACTCGTTCGGGAGTTGACTTACGGGGACGATTCCAGCCGCTTCGATGCGGATTTGTCCGACCACTATCACGCGATCTGCACCGTATGCGGCAGCATGGTCGATTTCGAGCATCCTCCCGTTAAAGCCGTGGAAGAAGCGGCCGAAACTTCGACGGGCTTTCTCGTACAAGGGCATCGCATGGAAATTTACGGCATCTGCCCCACATGCCGAGGCGGCAGCAACTAACCGCATAATCCCCGAGGAAACGGTTCACCGCCCTGTTACGACAAGCCGGCAAGCCGTTTCTTCTATTTTACGCGCAACTTTCCAGTCGGCGGTCTCGTCCAATACCGGGCGACAGCTATTCAACCGGAAGAAGGAGTGGAAATTGTGAGCAGATCGCTGGAGCTCGGGACCCGGAGCCGCAGAAGGAAGTCCCGGGCCTGGTTATGGGCAATCTTCCTGTTATTCGTCGCTTCTGCCGCAGCGACCGCATGGTGGGCTTGGACGGAGACGGAGAAGCCGAACACCGAGCATGTCATACCTGCCTATCTATCCGCTCCCCATCCGATCATGCAGAATGGAGAATGGACGAAATCCTATTCCTTGGGAGAAGGAGAAGGGCTGCTCATCCCGCTTGAAGTCGGCCAGCAGCTCGTCGGAGATGGCATTCTATACGAGAAAGAATCGGATACGGTCGTGTTGACGACGAAGTCGCAGGTGCTGCATTTCAAAATCGGAGCGCTTGACGCTACGATGAACCATAAGCCGTTTGCGCTGCAATTCGCGGCGGTGAAAGAAGGCGAGACGGTCTACCTGCCGCTTGCGCCGCTCAAGGAATTATTCGGCTTCCAAGCCGAGGTGGACGATGGCACGGGAATTGTGACGCTGTTCGCGTCGGGACAAGCCATTCAGCCTGCGGAGATCGCGCAGTTGAAGGAGAACGGCGTGCAGCTCCGCGACGAACCGGGCATCCAGCATCCGATCGTGGAAGATTTGGCGAAAGGCGCGCCCATTCGCATATGGGGAGAGCTTGACGGATGGTACCGGGCGCAGTCCGCATCCGGCAAGATCGGCTATATCGCCAAACAAGACGCCGTCCTGCTGCCTGCGAAGACGCTGCCGAAGCCGCAGGAGCCAGAGGCGTTCACGGCTTGGCAGGCGACGGGCAAGCGCATCAACCTGACGTGGGAGGCCGTCTATAGCGTCAAGCCGGATCCGAAAAAAATCGGCGATCTGACAGGCGTCAACGTCGTCAGTCCGACCTGGTTCGAACTGACGGACGGCAAGGGAACGATCCGCAGCAAAGCCGATGCCGCCTATTCCGAGTGGTATCGATCGAAAGGCGTGCAAGTATGGGCGATGTTCAGCAACGGCTTCGAGCCTGAACGCACGGAGCAGGCGCTCGCATCCTACGAGACGCGGCTGACGATGATCCAGCAGCTGCTGGCCTATGCAAAATCGTTCAAGCTGCAAGGCATCAACCTTGATTTCGAGAACGTGAAGACGTCCGATAAAGAGAATTTGGTCCAGTTCGTTCGGGAGTTGACGCCGCTGGCGCATGAGCAAAATCTGGTCATCTCGATCGATGTGACGCCCAAATCGAACAGCGAATTCTGGTCGGTGTTTCTCGACCGCGCCAAGCTGGGACAGACGGTCGATTATATGATGGTCATGGCCTATGACGAGCATTGGGCGAGCAGTCCGGTCGCCGGTTCGGTCTCGTCGCTGCCGTGGGTCGAAGCGTCCATTCGCCGCATCCTGCAAGAAGACAAGGTGCCGCCCGAGAAGCTGGTGCTCGGTCTTCCGCTATATACGCGGATGTGGTCGGAGACGCCTGACGGCAAAGGCGGTGTGAAGGTGACGTCCAAGACGATGAGCATGAGCGCCGTTGCAACGCTTCTGGCGGAGAAGAAGCTGACACCGGTATTCTCGGAGGAGGCGGGGCAGCATTACGTCGAATTCAAGAACGGCGAAGTCACGCAGAAAATGTGGATTGAGGACGCCGTATCGGTGGAAGCAAGAATGAACCTGGTGAAGAAGTATAACCTGGCAGGTACGGCCGCTTGGGCGCGAAGCTTCGCGGCAGGCGATATTTGGAAGGTGATGGACCAGCATTTGCAGAGTCGCCCTTAAATATAGGCATAAGTGGAAGCGCGGGTGCAAGTGCAGATATAAACTTTAAAGTGTGGCGGCCGCAAGGCCGTTTTTTGTTGCGCAGATGTATAGGGGGCGGCTTGTTTGGGACAATAAGGCTGCGGCGGGATTTACGGAAGGGAGCGTGCGGTTCATGCTGTATTATCTGGCGATAATAGGCGTTGTCATTGTAATCGTCGGGACTTGTTATAGCGTGCTGATCATGAACAAACAACAGCACAAGCGAATGGATCTGACGGAGCCTTCCAGCCTCACGGCGCATAGGCCCATTGCCCATAACCCCATCGTCGTGCTCTATATCGTCATTCCGATCCTTGCGGGCGTGCTGGGCATTCTGGCGTGGTTGGCATTCGGGTAATGAAAGGAGCGGCCGCATCATGATAAAGTCGAAATATTACGTATCGGTGCAATCCAAATCGTTGTCGCGGGAGCAAGGAAGTGCCGCATATGAATGGGAAATTGAAGCGACGGACGAGGAAGCGGCGGCGCTTGAACGGTTGTTCGGAAGATTGGACGAGTCCGAACATGCGACTTTCATTCGCGGTATGACGCCTGGGCTGCCTTACCATTGGGATCGCGAGAATGACGCCTATGACGGAACGCTGAGGCAAATATTCGATCGGATTCATGCGCTGGGCACGCCGGATACAAGATCGCAAATGGCGGAAATAGCGGATCAACTGTCCGGTTTGGGCAGCGAATGAAACATGGAATGAAAAGCTAAATGTACAAAGAGAGTGTCAGGATGCCGTTGCCGGCCCGAGCACTCTCTTCTGTGTCTGTCGGCTGACTCGGCGAATGCTTATGCTGAAGGGCCCGGAGATTCGGCTTCCACCGGTGTCTTGGACGTTGCTTTGTCCGGGTTCCAGGTCAGGACCGTATGGCAATACATGCAGCGATCGGTCTCGCCCAGCATTTTCGTGTGCTTGTTGCACTCCGGGCAGGTGATGACCGGTGCGTTCGTCGATACCATGCCGACCCAGAAATAGACGCCCATGCTCACCAGGCAGGTGATGATGCCGATGACCATGAAGATGCCGGCGATGATTTTGCCCGCTTGGCCGAACATGATGATGCCGACCGTTCCGAATACGCACAGCCCAAGGCCAAGCATAACGAGCAGAAGCCCCCATGTACGCAAAGTTGAAATTTTGCTTGCTTTCCATTTCATACCTTGATTTCCTTCCTTTAATAGAGAGTTCGCTCCGCAAACTCTCTCCGCATATTGTTGCTGGTTGATTTCTGTCAAGCGTCGCGAAAGTTCGGCAGGAAACTGGCGGGTCGTTGTAGAATTATCCTTCATTATAGCCTACATTACTCGGACAGGCTACCTGTTCCATCCAAGATCCAGCGGGTGGGAGCACCAATCATGAGTGTCGGACGGTGAATATTTTGAATCAGATGGATTCAAAAGCGATGTATTATCGTGAATTATTCGGCAGAGAAGAAGGGGTAATGGGTCTGATGCTCATCTCCGACCCTTATGCCAGTCTGTCCGGAGAAGCCGACCGATTGGTGCTGATCGTTCGCGACAAGCTGTCTCCGCTTGAAGAGACCGAATTGTGGCTGCAAGGCGACTTGCGTGTCCGCGTTCGACGGGTTACGTCTGATGTGCTGGAGCAATGGGTGGTGAAGGGAGATCGCGACGGCGTCAGGTGGCTCGTGAAGGGAGAGGTGCTGTCCGATCCGTCGGGGTTGCTCACGACATTGCGCGGCAAGCTCCGGAAATGGCCGATTTTGCTGCGGGAACAGAAGCTTCTCAGTGAATTTTCCCGCTTTGTTCATTCCTATAAGAGCGCTAAGTGGGATTTGCAGAACGGGCAAATTCTTGATGCCTACGGCCATGTGCTGACAGCGTTGCATTATTGGGCGCATGTGGCTCTGGTGGAGCAAGGGATGCTGCCGGAATTGGCAGTCTGGGAACAGATGCGCGGCGTTAATCCTGGCATTTATAAGCTGTTTGAAGAACTGACGACAAGCCCGGAGACGCTTGAACAGCGCGTTCAACTCGTCGTGCTCGCCTGCGAATTTTCCATGCAAACGAAGATGCAAACATCTTGTTCGCTGTTGGTCCACATGTTGGGCAGTCGGGAGGAGCCGTGGTCCGTGGCAGAGCTTCAGCAGGATGTCCGTCTGCTTGGATTGCCGCTGGATTTGCCGCTGCTCCTGCAGAAGCTGATTCAGCGGGGCTTGGCCAAGGAAGTCGTGAAGAGCGCATCGGAGCACGGATTATTGATGCAGGAATTGAGGTATACGTCGGGTGAGGCGAGAAAATGAAATGAAGTCGGCAATCGGAGTAAATGTACGATCGATGCCGGACTAGGATGCAAGGTTGACGCGGAGTGCCCGAGTGTGATAAATTAGCTTTCGCCGTCTTTATACGGATAGCGGCGAGAATGGCTGCCTGATTGTGAGGAAGGATTTGGAATTAAAAAAGTTCTTGCAATGGCATAGGCGGCTGTGATATATTATAAAAGTCGCCGTTAGCGCGGTGCACACACGACAAGGCTGCGAGGCCGAGTCGAAATTGCCCTTTGAAAACTGAACATCGAGCGTAATACGGAACAGTCATCTTCAAGATGACAAACCAGTTTCAAAATGAGCCATTTGGCTCTCAGATAGGATTTACCTGGACATCGCCCGATCATCCTAGCGGATGATTCGGAATCGAGTCCGATATCGGAGAGTTTGATCCTGGCTCAGGACGA
>Ga0222419_100119_pt1 | contig 139543 bp, 134 predicted proteins | sample 1B20Ametagenome_FD_182474 | JGI IMG/M metagenome (GOLD analysis project Ga0222419, IMG submission 182474) | Enriched microbial communities from leaf-cutter ant dump, University of Wisconsin, Madison, United States - 1B20A (version 2) | ecosystem: Environmental > Terrestrial > Nest > Insects... | reverse complement strand
GGCTCGGACTGGTCTCGATCCATGAGACGGTGGTCCGCCTCCAGCGTATCCACTGAACCGCCGTATGCGGAACCGCATGTACGGTGGTGTGAGAGGGCTGAGGGGGCAACCCCTCACCCTACTCGATTGTCATGGACCGGGTTGGCGCGGTTCAGTCCTCGATGCGCTTCCCGGTGTCGGCGTCGAACCAGTGCGCCGGGTGCCGTCCGTCCGGCCCCAGCGTGATTTCGTCGCCGGCGGACAGGGCGCGTTCCCGGGTTTCGGACACGGCGCAGCGCAGGACCAGGGACTGGTCGCCCCAGCGGGCGTGGATCAGCTGTTCCGACCCCAGGATCTCGATCATCTCGATCCGGGCCCGCAGGCCCGGCGCGCCGAGCGTCAGGTGTTCCGGACGCAGCCCCAGGATCAGCTCGCGCGCCGGTCCGGGGGGCGCGCCCAGGGGCAGGGCGGCGCCGTCCGGGCCCGCGGCCCGGCCCTGCGCGTCCACGGCCACCCGCAGCAGGTTCATCGGCGGCGAGCCGATGAAGCCGGCCACGAAGACGGTGGCGGGGTGTTCGAAGACCTCGGCGGGCGTGCCGATCTGTTCGGGCACGCCCTTGTTCATGACGATCATGCGGTGGGCCAGCGTCATGGCCTCGACCTGGTCGTGGGTGACGTACAGGCTGGTGGTGCCCAGGCGCTGGTGCAGCTTCTGGATTTCCAGGCGCATCTGCACGCGCAGCTTGGCGTCCAGGTTGGACAGGGGCTCGTCGAACAGGAACACGGCCGGCTCGCGCACGATGGCCCGGCCCATGGCCACGCGCTGGCGCTGGCCGCCGGACAGCTGGCGCGGGCGCCGTTCCAGCAGCTGGTCCAGCTCCAGGATGCGGGCGGCGTCCTCGACGCGGCGGCGGATCTCGTCGCGGCCCAGGCGGCGGATCTTCAGGCCGTAGGCCATGTTGTCGAAGACGCTCATGTGGGGATAGAGCGCGTAGTTCTGGAACACCATGGCGATGTCGCGCTCGGCGGGCTCCAGGTCGTTGACGACCCGGCCGCCGATGGCGATCTCGCCGCCGGTGACGGATTCCAGGCCGGCCACCATGCGCATCAGGGTCGATTTGCCGCAGCCCGAGGGGCCGACGATCACGACGAATTCGCCGTCGCGGATTTCCATGTCGATGCCGTGGATGACGGCCACGCCGCCCGGGTAGGTCTTGCGCACGTCGCGGAAGCTGAGGGTTGCCATGGGGAATGCGTTTTCCTATTTTTCTGAATCGACCAGGCCCTTGACGAACCATTTCTGCATCAGGATGACGACGGCTGCGGGCGGCAGCATGGCCAGCATGGCCGTGGCCATGACCAGGTTCCATTCGGTGACGCTGTCGCCGCCGGCGATCATGCGGCGGATGCCGACCACCACGGGGTACATGTTCTCGTGCGTGGTGATGATCAGCGGCCACAGGTACTGGTTCCAGCCGTAGATGAACTGGATCACGAACAGGGCGGCGATGCTGGTGCGCGACAGCGGTAGCAGGATGTCCTTGAAGAAGCGCATGGGGCCGGCGCCGTCGATGCGGGCGGCCTCGACCAGTTCGTCGGGCACGGTCAGGAAGAACTGCCGGAACAGGAAAGTGGCCGTGGCCGAGGCGATCAGCGGCAGGGTCAGGCCGGCGTAGCTGTTGAGCATGCCCAGGTTGGCGACCACCGCGTAGGTGGGGGCGATGCGGACTTCCACCGGCAGCATCAGGGTGACGAAGATCATCCAGAAGCACAGCATGCGCAGGGGAAAGCGGAAATACACCACGGCGAAGGCCGACAGCATGGAAATGGCGATCTTGCCGATGGCGATCGCCAGGGCCATGAAGGTGCTGATCCACAGCATCCGGCCCACGGGCGGGGTGTTGACCGCGCCGCCCCGCAGCACGGTCCAGTAATTCTCCAGGAAATGGACGCCGGGGACCAGGGACATCGGCGCCCGGGCGACTTCCTGGGCCGTCTGGGTGGAGGCCACGAAGGCGACGTACAGCGGGAAGGCGATCACCGCCACGCCCAGGATCAGCGTGAGGTGCGAGACGATGTCCAGCAGCGGGCGGCGTTCAACCACGGGCGTCTCCGTGAGGATCGAGCGGGGGCATCAGTAGTTCACCTTGCGGTCGACGTAGCGGAACTGCAGGGCCGTCAGGCCGATCACGATCAGCATCAGGATCACGGACTGGGCGGCGGACGCGCCCAGGTCCAGGCCCTTGAAGCCGGCGTTGTAGACCTTGTAGACCAGGATGTCGGTGGCGTGCCCCGGCCCGCCCTGCGTGACCACGTCGATCACCGCGAAGGTGTCGAAGAAGGCGTAGATGAAGTTGATCACCAGCAGGAAGAAGGTCGTGGGCGAGAGCAGCGGGAAGACGATGGTGCGGAAGCGCCGGACGGGCCCCGCGCCGTCGATGGCGGCGGCCTCGATCAGCGAGCGGGGGATGGACTGCAGGCCGGCCAGGAAGAACAGGAAGTTGTAGGACACCTGTTTCCAGATCGAGGCGAAGACGACCAGCGCCATGGCGTCGTTGCCGTCCAGGCGCGGGTTCCAGTCGAAGCCGAGCTGCGCCAGGTAGACCGCCAGGATGCCGACCGAAGGCGAGAACAGGAACAGCCACAGCACCCCGGCGACCGCCGCCGCGACCGCGTAGGGCCAGATCAGCAGGGTCTTGTAGATGCCCGCGCCGCGCGCCACGCGGTCGGCCATCACGGCCAGCAGCAGCGAGATCGCCAGTCCGCCGCAGGCCACCAGCGCCGAGAACCAGAGCGTGGTGCGGAACGAGCTCAGGTAGTCGGCGCTGGAGAACAGGTCGGCGAAGTTGTCCAGGCCCGCGAACTGCGAGGACAGGCCGAAGGGGTCCTCCAGGCGGAAGGACTGCCACATGGCCTGGCCCGCGGGCCAGAAGAAGAACACCAGCGTGATGGCCAGCTGCGGCGCCAGCAGCAGCCAGGGCAGGCTGCGGTGGCGGAAGACGACGCGTTTTTCCATCGACCTACTTGACGCTCTTTTCGAAGCGTTCGAGCAGGGCGTTGCCTTCGGTGTTCATCTTCTTCAGGCCGTCCTCGGGGCTTGTCTGGCCGGCGAAGATCTGTTCCATGGTGCTGTCCTCGATGTCGCGGATCTGCGGCAGGTAGCCCAGCCGGATGCCGCGCGAGTTCGCGGTGGTGGTGGCGTCGAGCTGCTTGACCGCGATTTCCGTGCCCGGGTTCTTGTCGTAGAAGCCGGATTCCTTGGTGGCCTGGTAGCCGGCCTTGGTGACGGGCACGTAGCCGGTGCCCTGGTGCCAGGCGGCGGCCTGCGCGGGGCTGGCCAGGAACTTGAAGAACTTGATCACGCCCTTGTAGGCGGCGTCGGACTTGCCGGAGAACACCCACAGCGAGGCGCCGCCGATGATGGAATTCTGGGGCGCGCCCTGGACGTCGGGATAGTAGGGCAGGGTGCTGGTGCCGAAGGCGAAGCCGCCGGTCTTGATGATGGAGGCGCGCATGCCGCTGGAGCCGGTGTACATGCCGCACTTGCCCGAGGTGAACAGGGCGTTGCCCGCGTCGCCGCGTCCGCCGTAGGTGAAGGTGCCGGCCTTGGCCATGTCGGCCAGGAAGCCCAGGTGCTTCTTGAACAGCGGACTGTCCAGCCGCAGGCGGGCATCCAGGCCGCCGAAGCCGTTGTCCCTGGATGCGTAGGGCACGTTGTGCCAGGCGGCGAAGTTTTCCAGCAGGACCCAGGACGGCCAGGCCGAGGAATAGCCGCATTCCATGCCGGCGGCGCGCAGTTTTTTCGCGGCCTCGGCGACCTCGGGCCAGGTCTTGGGCGGGTGTTCGGGATCCAGGCCGGCTTTCTTGAAGGCGTCCTTGTTGTAGTACAGCACGGGCGTGGAGCTGTTGAAGGGCATGGACACCAGCTTGCCGTCGGGGGACGAGTAGTAGCCGGCCACGGCGCCCAGGAAGGCGGACGGATCGATCGGGTCGCCGACGGATTCGGACAGCGCCTGGACGGGCTTGATGGCGCCCTTGGCGTACATCATGGTGGCGGTGCCGACCTCGAAGACCTGGAGGATGTCGGGCGCGTTGCCCGCGCGGAAGGCGGCGATCCCCGCGTTCATGGATTCGCCGTAGTTGCCCTTGTAGACGGCATGCACGACGTAGTCGGACTGGCTGGCGTTGAAATCCTGGGCGATCTTGGCGACGCGTTCGCCCAGGGGGCCTTCCATGGAATGCCAGAACGTGATGTCGGTGGCGGCCTGGGCCAGGCCCGACGCGGCCATCAGAGCGGCCAGCGCGGTCGTGCGGAACAAGGAAAAAGCCATGGTGGTCTCCTGTGATTGTGCCCCCCGGTCCTGCCCGGGGGGCGGCGGGAGGGGATTGTAGGGGCTCATTGTGATCAGCTTGTGACAGCTTTGGCAATCCCTGATTTCCTTGCTTTTCTTTTCGTTTCCTGTGCGTTTTCTTTCTGATGCCCGGTGCAGGGCTTTTTTGCCGCAGGGCCGCCCCAAGGCAAAAGCGCCCCCTCGGGGGGCAGCAAGCGGCCGCAGGCTGCGCAGCGTGGGGGGTCTTTTGCATGGTAGCGCTTGTCCGTACAATGCCGGGTCATGAAAACCGAACTCTCTCTCGCGCTCATCGGCGGCGGCAATATGGCCAACGCCCTGGCCAGCGGCCTGATCGGCCGGCGTTGCGCGGCCGGCAACGTCCATGTCATCGATCCCGGCGAGGCCACCCGCGGGCGCTGGGACGCGATGGGCACCACCACGTCGGCGGCGCCCGACGCGCGCCTGTCCGAATGCCGCGTCTGGTTCTTCGCCGTCAAGCCCCAGGTCATGGCCGAGGTCGTGCGCCAGTGCCAGCCCTGGCTGCGTCCCGACACCCTGATCATCAGCATCGCCGCCGGCATCCCCGGCGAGGCGATCGCGCGCTGGCTGGGCACCGACGCCCGGCCCTACGACCGGGTCGTGCGCTGCATGCCCAACACGCCCGCGCTGATCGCCAGCGGCATGACGGGCATGGCGGCCCTGGCGGGCGTGGACGAGTCCGACCGCGCGCTGGCGGAGGAACTGCTGCGCGCCGTCGGCGAGGTCATCTGGGTGGACGACGACGCCGCCATCGACGCCGTCACGGCGGTGTCCGGCAGCGGCCCGGCCTACGTCTTCCTGTTCCTGGAGTCCCTGATCGCGGCCGGGATCGAACAGGGACTGACGCCGGACCAGGCGCGCCGGCTGGCGCTGGGCACTTTCCATGGCGCCACCCAGCTGGCGACGCTGTCGCCGGACTCGCCCGCGGTCCTGCGCGAGCGGGTGACTTCGAAGGGCGGCACCACGGCGGCGGCCCTGGCGGTCTTCCAGGATCGCGGCCTGCCCGACATCATGCGCCAGGCGGTCGACGCCGCCGCCCGCCGCGCAGAAGAACTCGCGCGCGAGTTCTCATCTTGATCCGTCCCTGAATATCCCGAGACCCTCGCGGTCACGTTCCGTCATAAGGGATTAACCGTAGTGACACCCCCTGGACGAGCCGTCAGAATACGCCTGCCGCTCAGGGCGGAAGCAAAATCAAGGCTTTTGGCGCCCCTGGCTTCAACCCCGACCGGGTTTTGTTGAAACTGCCAACGGCGCCTCTACCGGAGACTATCGAATGAAGTTCAAACTGCGCATCACCCCCTGCATCCTCGCGTTCGGAGCCCTGGCTCTGGCTGCCGGCGCCCATGCCGACACCCTCAAGATCGGCATTCCGCAGCCGATGACCGGCCCCAACACCCAGTACGGCGATCAGATCCAGGCGGGCGCGCTGACGGCCATCGATGCCATGAACGAAGCCGGCGGCATCAAGGGCATGAAGATCGAGCCGCTGCTCATCGACGACGGCTGCGAACCCAAGCAGGCCGTCCCGGCCGCCAACCGCGTGATCAACTCCGGCGCCAAGTTCGCCGTGGCCCACGCCTGCTCGGGCACCACCGTCCCGGCCGTGAACGTCTACGAACAGGAAGGCATCGTCGCCATCACCCCGGGCGCCACGTCCCCGCTGGTCACCGACACGATCAAGCCGCACTTCTTCTTCCGCACCATCGGCCGCGACGACCAGCAGGGCCCCTTCGCCGCCGACTACATCGCCAAGCAGCTCAAGCCGAAGAAGGTCGCCATCCTGCACGACAAGCAGACCTACGGCAACGGCGTGGCCACCCAGGTCCAGAAGGCCCTGGAAAAGGACGGCGTGAACGTCGCCATGTTCGAAGGCATCAACGTCGGCGACAGCGACTATTCCGCCGTCATCTCCAAACTGAAGGCCCTGGGCCCCGACCTGATCTACTTCGGCGGCTACCACCCCGAACTGGGCCTGCTGCTGCGCCAAGCGCGCGAACAGGGCCTGGACACCCAGTTCATGGGCCCCGAAGGCGTGGCCAACAAGGACCTCGCCGCCATCGCCGGCCCGGCCGTCGACAAGCTGCTGGTGACGCTGCCCGCCGACTTCACCAAGCGCAAGGGCAACGAGCAGATCCTCGAGCAGTTCAAGAAGTACCAGCGCAGCCCCGACGGCGCGTTCACCATGACCGCCTACGCGGCGATGCAGGTGCTGGCCGACAGCATCAACGCGGTCGGCACGGATCCGGCCAAGGTCGCCGACTACATGCACGGCCACAGCTTCGACACCGCCATCGGCAAGGTCGACTACGATGCGAAGGGCGACCTCAAGCACTTCGAGTTCGCGGTCTTCCGCTGGGATGCCAACGGCAACCTGACCCAGATCCAGCCCTGACGGGCTCGGTCGGCCCCGGCGTGCGCCGGGGCCGCTGCGGTTCTTCCGGGCGCCCGTCGCCCGGCCGTCTTTTCGTCTTACTCCCCCCGACATTATGTCCGACCTGCTTCCTCTATTGACGCAACAGCTGTTCAACGGCTTGTCGCTGGGCGCCATCTATGCCCTCATCGCCATCGGCTACACCATGGTCTACGGCATCATCGGCATGATCAATTTCGCCCACGGCGAGATCTACATGATCGGCGCCTACGTGGGCCTGGTCACGCTGTCGGCCATCGGCGTCAACAGCGGCCTGCCGCTGCCCCTGATGGTGCTGATCATGCTGGTCGTGGCCGTGCTGGTGACGGCGGTCTACGGCTTCGCCGTCGAAAAGGTCGCCTATGCGCCGCTGCGCAGCAGCCCGCGCCTGGTGCCGCTGATTTCCGCGATCGGCATGTCGATCTTCCTGCAGAACTGGGTGGCCACGGGGCAGGGCGCGCGCGACATGGCCGTGCCCGCGCTGATCACCGGATCGTTCAACTTCACGATCGGCGCCAGCGATTTCAGCGTGACCGCGCCGTATTCCCGCATCCTGATCATCGTCGTCACGGTGCTGATGATGATCGGCCTGACGCTGTTCATCAAATATTCCCGCACCGGCCAGGCGTCGCGGGCCTGCTCCCAGGATCTGCGCATGGCCAATCTGCTGGGCATCGACACCAGCCGGATCATTTCCTTCACCTTCATGATCGGCGCCATGCTGGCCGCGGTCGGCGGGGTGCTGATCGCCCTGGCCATCGGCAAGCTGAATCCGTTCATCGGCTTCATCGTCGGCATCAAGGCTTTCACCGCGGCCGTGCTGGGCGGCATCGGCAGCATCCCCGGCGCCATGCTGGGCGGCGTGCTGCTGGGCCTGGCCGAGACCTTCGCCGCCGCCTTCATCTCCTCGCAGTACAAGGACATCGTCGCCTTCCTGCTGCTGGTCTTCATCCTGCTGTTCCGTCCCACGGGGCTGTTGGGCAAACCCGAGGTGGAAAAAGTCTAAATGAATCAGAATCTCAAGAACGCGGCGATCGCCGCGGTACTGGCGGGGGTCATCATCGCCCCCGTGTATGGCCTGCAGATCCTGCGCAAAGGCCAGGAAACCTATCTGCAACCCGACTGGAAGATGATCCTCGGCGGCATGCTGGCCGTGTTCGTGATCCAGCTGCTGAACGCCTGGCTGCGCCAGCGCCGGGCCGGCAAGGCCGCCGCGCCCTCGCGTTTCCGTCTGCCCGCCATCACCGACGCGTTCCGCCATCGGGCGATCCTGGTGCTGGTCCTGTTCGCGCTGGTCTGGCCGTTCTTCACCGGACGCGCCCAGGTGGACATCGCCACGCTGGTGCTGATCTACGTCATGCTCGGCCTGGGCCTGAACATCGTGGTGGGCTTCGCCGGCCTGCTCGACCTGGGTTTCGTCGGCTTCTACGCCGTGGGCGCCTATACCTACGCCCTGCTGTATCACTGGGCGGGCTGGGGATTCTGGCAGGCGCTGCCGTTCGCCGGCCTGATGTCGGCCTTCTTCGGCTTCATCCTGGGCTTCCCGGTGTTGCGGCTGCGGGGCGACTACCTGGCGATCGTGACGCTGGGCTTCGGCGAGATCATCCGCCTGCTGCTCATCAACCTGACCAGCTTCACCGGCGGTCCGGACGGCATCTCGGGGATTCCCAAGCCGTCCTTCTTCGGCTACCAGATGGTGCGCCGCTCGATGGACGGCACGCCGACCTTCCATGAGCTGATGGGCTGGTCCTTCAACAGCCAGGACGTGGTGATCTACCTGTACCTGATGGCCCTGGTGCTGGTGCTGTTCACCCTGTACTTCACCAGCCGCCTGATCCGCATGCCGATCGGCCGCGCCTGGGAAGCCCTGCGCGAGGACGAGATCGCCTGCCGTTCCCTGGGCCTGAACCCGCGCAACATCAAGCTCTCGGCTTTCACCATGGGCGCCATGTTCGCCGGCTTTGGCGGCGCGTTCTTCGCCGCCCGCCAGGGCCTAGTGAATCCGGAATCCTTCACCTTCATCGAATCGGCGCTGATCCTGGCCATCGTCGTGCTGGGCGGCATGGGGTCCCAGCTGGGGGTCATCCTGGCCGCCGTGCTGCTGACCGTCATCCCCGAGATCGCCCGCGAATTCGCCGAATACCGCATGCTGATCTTCGGCCTGGTCATGGTCGTCATGATGGTCTGGCGCCCGCAGGGCCTGCTGCCGGTGAAACGTCCGCAAGTGGAATTGGAATCATGAGTGAAACATTGCTGAAGGTCAGCGGACTGACCATGCGGTTCGGCGGCCTGCTGGCCGTCGATCAGGTCGAATTCGACGTGCGCCGCGACGAAGTCTTCGCCATCATCGGCCCCAACGGCGCCGGCAAGACCACCGTCTTCAACTGCGTGGGCGGCTTCTACAAGCCCACCACGGGCGACATCCTCATGGACGGCAAGGCCATCACCGGCCTGCCCAGCCATCGGGTCGCCCGCCACGGTCTGGTGCGCACGTTCCAGAACGTGCGCCTGTTCAAGAACCTGACCGTGCTGGAAAACCTGATGGTGGCGCAGCACACCCTGATGGAAACCGGCCTGCTGCAGGGCCTGTTCAAGCTGCCCTCGTTCCGGCACTCCGAAACCGAGGCCAAGAAGCGCGCGGTGCAGTGGCTGGATTTCATGGGCATCCGCCAGTACGCCAACCGCGAGGCCGGCAACCTGGCCTATGGTCACCAGCGGCGCCTGGAAATCGCCCGCTGCATGATCACCCAGCCGCGCCTGCTGATGCTCGACGAGCCGGCCGCCGGCCTGAATCCCCAGGAAAAGCGCGACCTGCAGGCGCTGATCGACCAGCTGCGGCGCGAATTCGGCGTGGCCGTGCTGCTGATCGAGCACGACATGAGCCTGGTGATGGGCGTGTCCGACCGCATCCTGGTCATGGAACACGGCAAGCCCATCACCACCGGCCTGCCCGACGAAGTCCGCGCGGATCCCCGCGTCATCAAAGCCTATCTGGGGGAATGACCGTGCTCAAGCTTGAAAACGTCAGCACGTTCTATGGGGCCATCCAGGCCCTGAACGATGTGTCCGTGGAAGTCAACCAGGGGGAAATCGTCACCCTGATCGGCGCCAACGGCGCCGGCAAGACCACGCTGCTCATGTCGGTCTGCGGCGATCCGCGGGCCCGGTCGGGCAGGATTTCGTTCCTGGGCGAAGACATCACCCAGGAAGCCTCGCACCGCATCATGCAGCGCGGGATCGCCATCTCGCCCGAAGGCCGGCGCGTGTTCCCCGACCTGACGGTGGCGGAAAACCTGAACATGGGGGCGTTCTTCCTGAACCGCGTCCAGACCGAGGAAAGCATGGAACACGTCTTCGAACTGTTCCCGCGCCTGCGCGAACGCGCCAACCAGCGCGCCGGCACCATGTCCGGCGGCGAACAGCAGATGCTCGCCATCGGCCGGGCGCTGATGACGCGTCCCAAGCTGCTGCTGCTGGACGAACCGACCCTGGGCCTGGCGCCGCTCATCATCGCGCAGATCTTCGACATCATCCGCACCATCCGGGACGAAGGCGTGACGGTGTTCCTGGTCGAACAGAACGCCAACAAGGCCCTGCAGGTGGCCGACCGGGGCTACGTCCTGGAAACCGGCAAGGTCGTGCTGGCCGACACCGGCGCCAACCTGCTCAGCAACGACGAGGTCCGCAAGGCGTACCTCGGCGCCTGAACGGGTCGCGGCGTCGCGCCGGCCCCCGCGCTGAACGGCGATCGGCCCCGTCTTCCGGCGGGGCCGATTTTTTGCGGGGGGAGGGAAGGGTATTGTAAAAGTGGGACAGCCCTCCACCTCGTGGTCTGCAGACCACTCGGATTGGCCTGTACACAGGACAACCCGCAGGGGTTGTCCTGAGTCAGGCCAATCCTTCCGCCTTCAGCGCGGCCTGGACGCCGGCATCGGCGCGCAGGCGGGCCTGGAATTTCCGCAGCTCGTCCAGGCCTTCGAGCGGGATCTTTTTCGCGTCGGCCCACATCAGCAGCACGAACAGGTAGGCGTCGGCCACCGAGCGCTTGCCGGTCAGCCAGTCGCGGCCGCGCAGGCGGGCATCGATGATGGCGAACAGGCTTTGCAGCTTTTCGGCCGCCTTGCCGGCCACCACTTTGCCCGCGGTTTCGTCGCCGCCGGTGTAGTAGGCCGGGCCGAAGACCAGGGAAAAGGTCTTGTGCAGATCGGAATTGAACAGGCCCAGCCAGCGGTGGGTTTCCGCGCGTTCGCGGGGGGTGTCGCCCAGCAGGCCGGCCTCGGGGCTCAATTCGGCCAGGTAGTTGAGGATGGCCGCGCTCTGGGTCAGCACGAAGTCGCCGTCCACCAGGGTCGGAACGGCGCCCGTCGGGTTGAGCGCCAGATAGTCGGCTTCCTTGGTCTGTTCGCGGGTCAGGCGGACGGTTTCGTAGGGCTTGCCGATCCATTCGAGGACGATGTGGCTGGCCAGGGGGCAGGCGCCGGGGAAATAATAGAGTTTCATGGGATTCCCAGAGTGGAAGAGGGGGGTTCGCCCTGTGTTATACCACCGCGCCGGGCCGTCGAGGATTGAAGCATCCCCCCGCCTCGCCGCCTGCAAGCGGTCCGGACTCATCCATGAGGTAGACTATCCGGTTGACGCCGTCTTCTGTTCGGTTCCCGCTGTCTTTCGATGAGGCCTGCCCCATGGACCCCCTGCGCATAGTCTTCCTGGATCGGGATTCCCTGCCTGCGACGGAGAATTTCACCGGCCCGGATGCGCCCCACGATCTGGTGCAGCATCCGCGCACCGCGCCCGGACAGGTGGCCGAACGCATCCGCGACGCCGACATCGTGATCGTCAACAAGGTCGTGCTGGCGGCCGACGCGATCGATCAGGCGCCGCGCCTGCGCATGATCGCGGTGACCGCGACCGGCACCGACAACATCGACCTGGACGCCTGCGACCGGCGCGGCATCATCGTGTCCAACGTGCGTGACTACGCCGTGCACGCCGTGCCGGAACACACCTTCGCCCTGATGCTGGCCCTGCGGCGCAACCTGCAGGCCTACCGCCAGTCGGTGCGCGACGGCCGCTGGCAGGCCAGCGGCCAGTTCTGCTATTTCGACTTTCCCGTGCGCGACCTGGCCGGATCGACCCTGGGCATCATCGGCCGGGGCGCCCTGGGCGAAGCCGTGGCCGAGATCGCCCGCGCCTTCGACATGAAGGTCCAGTTCGCCGCGCGGCGCGGCGCCGACGAGCCCACCAGCGACTACACCGATTTCAACCACGTCCTGCGCACCAGCGACGTGATCAGCCTGCATTGCCCGCTCAACGCCCAGACCCGGGGCATGATCGGCGCCGCCGAATTCGCCCTGATGGAGCGCAAGCCGCTGCTCATCAACACCGCGCGCGGCGGGCTGGTCGACGAATACGCGCTGGAACACGCCCTGCGCGCCGGCCAGATCAGCGGCGCGGGCTTCGACGTCGCGTCCCAGGAACCGCCCGCGCCGGACCACCCCCTGATGCGCCTGCTGGACCTGCCGAACTTCATCCTGACGCCGCACGTGGCCTGGAGCAGCGACGCCGCCATCCGGACGATGGTCCGCCAGGTGCATGACAACATCGAGGCGTTCCTGCGGGACGATCCGCGCAACGTCGTCGCCGGCTACCGCGCCGCGCGCTGACCCCGGAACGTGTCCATGCCCGCCGACCGCCCCGAACCCGCCGCATCCCGCCCCTTGCGCATCGCCATCAACGGCTATGGCCGGATCGGCCGTTGCGTGCTGCGCGCGCTGATGGAATCCCCGCACCGCCGCCACCTGCACGTGGTGGCGATCAACGAGCCGGCGGACCTGGAATCCATGGCCTACCTGACCCGTTTCGATTCGACCCACGGGATCTTCCCGGGCGAGGTCCGGGTGATCGACGGCGGGCTGGAGATCGCCGGGCAGGCGATCCCCGTCTTCCATGCGCAGGACCCCGCCGACGGCCCCTGGAACCGGCTGGATTTCGACCTGCTGCTGGAATGCTCCGGAGCCTTCGCCACGCGCGAGCGCCTGCAGGCCTTCCTGGACGCCGGCTGCCCCCGGGTGCTGGTCTCGCATCCCGGCCGCGGCGCGGCGGACGTGGATTGCACCATCGTCCATGGCATCAACGACGGCGATCTGCGGGCGGACCAGCGCATCGTGTCGGCGGCCTCGTGCACGACCAACGCGGCCGTCCCGATCCTGGACCTGCTGGAACGCCGCCTGGGCGTGGACGGCGCCTTCCTGACCACGCTGCATTCGGTGATGAACGACCAGCCCATGATCGACGGCTACCATCACACCGACCTGCGCCGCACCCGTTCGGCCATGCAGTCGATCGTGCCGGTCGCCACGGGCCTGGCCCAGGGCATCGAGCGCATGCTGCCCGGCCTGGCCGGCCGCATCCAGGCCAAGGCGGTGCGGGTGCCCATCCTGAACGTCTCGGCCATCGATCTGACCGTGAACCTGCGCCGGGACACGTCCCCGGACGCCCTGAACGCGCTGTTCTCCGAGGCGGCGCGGGCGCGTCCCGACCTGATCGCCTGCGCCAACCAGCCCCACGCCTCGGTGGACTTCAACCACGATCCGCACTCGGTCGTCGTCGACCTGAGCCAGACCCGGGTCAATCAGGGCCGTTTCGCCAATCTGCTGATCTGGTTCGACAACGAATGGGGCTTCGCCAACCGGATGCTCGACGTGGCGCGGACCTGGGCGGGACATTTTTTGCCGCCAGGCCGCCCCAAGGCAAAAAGCGCCCCCCTCGGGGGGGCAGCAAGCGGACAGAGTCCGCGCAGCGTGGGGGGCGATTCTTGCTGCCCGAATTCCGCCGCGCAAGCGCACGCAACCTTTTCTTCTTCTCCTGGAGTTTGACATCATGGCCGATATTCGGACCGAAACCGATTCCATGGGCGCCATCGAGGTGCCCGCCGCGCATTACTGGGGCGCCCAGACGCAGCGTTCCATCCAGAACTTCCCGATCGGCGTGGCCCGCTTCCGCTGGCAGCCCCCGGTGATCCGCGCCCTGGGCGTGCTGAAAAAGGCCGCCGCCCAGGCCAACGCCGAACTCGGCGAACTGCCCGCCGACATCGGCAACCTGATCGTGCGCGCCGCCGACGAGGTCATCGAGGGCAAGCTCGACGGCGAGTTCCCGCTGGTGGTGTTCCAGACCGGCTCGGGCACCCAGTCGAACATGAACGCCAACGAAGTCATCTCCAACCGGGCCATCGAACTGGCCGGCGGGCAGGTGGGCTCCAAGGCCCCGGTGCACCCGAACGACCACGTCAATCGCGGCCAGTCGTCCAACGACACCTTCCCCACGGCCATGCACATCGCCGTGGCCGAGGAACTGTCGCGCCATTTCTTCCCGTCCGTCGGGCGCCTGCGCGCCACGCTGGACGCCAAGGCCAAGGCCTTCCAGGGCATCGTCAAGACGGGGCGCACCCACCTGCAGGACGCCACGCCGATCACGCTGGGCCAGGAAATCAGCGCCTGGGTGGCGCAGATCGACTTCGCCCTGGACGCCGTGCAGTCGGCGCTGCCGGGCATCTACGACCTGGCGATCGGCGGCACGGCCGTGGGCACGGGCCTGAACGCCCACCCGCGTTTCGGCGAACTGGCGGCCGCCCGCATCGCCGACATCACCGGCCTGCCGTTCCGCAGCGCCGAAAACAAGTTCTTCGCGCTGTCGGCCCATGACGCGCTGGTGAACATGTCCGCCGCGCTGCGCACCCTGGCCGGCGCCCTGATGAAGATCGCCAACGACGTGCGCTGGCTGTCCAGCGGTCCGCGCTGCGGCATCGGCGAACTGCTGATCCCGGAAAACGAACCGGGCTCGTCCATCATGCCGGGCAAGGTCAACCCGACCCAGTGCGAAGCCATGACCATGGTCTGCGCCCAGGTCTACGGCAACGACGCCGCCGTGGCCTTCGCCGGGTCCCAGGGCAATTTCCAGCTGAACGTCTACAAGCCCGTCATGGTGCACAACGTGCTGGAATCCATCGGCCTGCTGGCCGACGCCTGCCTGTCCTTCGACGAGCACTGCGCCGTCGGCATCGAGCCCAACCAGCCGCGCATCGATGAAAACCTGAACAAGAACCTGATGCTGGTGACGGCCCTGAACCGCCACATCGGCTACGACAAGGCCGCCGCCATCGCCAAAAAGGCCCACAAGGAACACAGCACCCTGCGGGAAGCCGCGCTGGCGCTGGGCTTTCTGACCGATGCGCAGTACGATGAATGGATCGTCCCCCTGGACATGACGCATCCCAGCAAGGCATGAGGCCGGGCGCGGGACGGTCTCCACGGACCGCCCCGTCCCGTCCGGAATCCGAGCCGACCGCATGATGAAATCGCCCGTACAGATCAAGCGCGTTTACGAAGCACCGTCGGACACCGACGGCCTGCGCGTGTTCATCGACCGCCTCTGGCCGCGCGGCGTGTCCAAGGACACGTTCCACTACGATCTGTGGTGCAAGGACCTGGCGCCCAGTCCGGCGCTGCGCACTTGGTTCGGGCACAAGCCCGAGCACTGGGACGGCTTCCGCCGCGACTACGCCGCGGAATTGCGGGACGAACAGGCGCAGGCCCGCATGGGCGAGGTCTTCGCGGCGGCCGGCGGCCGCCGCATCACCCTGGTGTTCGGCGCCAAGGATCCGGAACACAATCACGCGTTGATCCTGGCCGATGCGATGAACGATTACGCCAGGCGCCACCGTCTCGCCTGAACGAATCCCCACCCGGCGCCGATGCGCCGGACGCGCGGACCGCCGTGGCCGGCCCGCGTCGCCTACAACCTGATCGGAAGGGAACATGCTGCTGGTCTATTTCGGTTCGCAGTCGGTCTGGGCGCTGTCGCTGCTGGGGCTGATCCTGCTGCTGGCCGCGATCCTCGCCATCCAGGCGCATCGCAGGCGCGTCCGGGGCGGCAACGAAGAGCTGCCCGGCATGGTCGGCGAGGTCACCCAGGCGTCCGATGCGCGGGGCAGGGCCCGCGCCCTGGTGCGCGGCGAGATCTGGCAGGTGCATGCGGACACGCCGCTGCGGCCGGGCCAGGCCGTGCGGGTCCGGGCCGAACGCGGACTGATGCTCGAAGTCGAACCCGTCCCCGAGCGGGATGTCTCTCTGGGAGAACCCTCATGATGTTTCTGGAACTGGATTCGGGCCTGGGCCTGCTGGCACTCGTCTTCCTGGTGTTCGTGCTGTTCAAGCTGTTCCGCATCCTGCGCGAATACGAGCGCGCCGTGGTCTTCACGCTGGGCCGCTACACGGGCAGCAAGGGGCCGGGGCTGATCGTCGTGATTCCCTTCCTGCAGCAGGCGGTGCGCGTGGACATGCGCGTGGTGACGCTGGACATCCCGCCGCAGGACGTGATTTCCCGCGACAACGTGTCGGTGCAGGTGAACGCGGTGCTGTATTTCCGGGTGGTGGACCCCGGCAAGGCGATCGTCCAGGTCGAACGCTACCTCGAGGCCACCAGCCAGCTGGCGCAGACGACGCTGCGGGCGGTGCTGGGCAAGCACGAACTGGACGAGATGCTGGCCGAGCGCGAAAAGCTGAACCTGGACATCCAGACCATCCTGGACGCCCAGACCGACGGCTGGGGCATCAAGGTCACCAACGTGGAGATCAAGGACATCGGCCTGAATGAGACCATGGTGCGGGCCATGGCGCGCCAGGCCGAGGCCGAACGCGAGCGCCGCGCCAAGGTCATCCACGCCGAGGGCGAACGCCAGGCGGCCCAGGCCCTGGCCGACGCGGCCAACACCCTGGCCCGTGAGCCGTCCGCCATGCAGCTGCGCTACCTGGAGACCCTGTCCCAGGTGGCGGGCGACAAATCGTCCACCCTGGTGTTCCCGATCCCCATCGATCTGCTGGCCGGGTTCATGGGGCCGTCGCGTCCGCCTCGGCCAGAAGCTGACCGATGACGGCGCCCGCGCGCAGGTCGTCCAGCCGCCCGAAATGATGCAGGCGGACGCCGCCCCGGGCGTCCAGGATCACCAGGGACGGCGTGCCCTGCAGGCCCCAGGCCTGCATGGTCAGGGGAATCGGGTTGCCGGTGGGAGAGGGCCGGTCGATGCCCACGGGAAAGCGGATCCGGTATTCGTGCAGGAACGCCCGCAGCGCGATCTCGCCCATGGCCGCGTGATGCTCGAAGACCGTGTGCAGGCCGATCACCTGGACGCGCCCCGGCGGAAAGGATTCGTGGATCGCCTTGGCCTGGGGCAGGCCGTGGGACACGCAGCCCGGGCACAGCATCTGGAACGCATGCACGACCACCACGGATCCGCGCAGCGACTCCGGCGTGGGCGGGTCGTCGTGGACGTTCAGCCAGGTTTCGACGTCCCAGGGAGGAGGCAGCGCGCCATTGATCATGATCAGATTCCACGATGAGGTCGGTCGATTCCATGATAGGACGGACGTACAATCGGGGAAAGGCGCCAGCGCGGAAAACCTACAATTCGTAGTGGTAATCCGCCGCGCATTGGCCGACCATGATGTAATGATGCGCCTTCGCCGCCTGATGTGCCGGTGGCGGGGCGATGCAGGGCGCTCGTGGGGCGCCCATCGGAAATTTCCCTGTCTGACGGAGACTTACACATGAAACTGTCCGCTCTCGCCCTGAGCCTTTCCCTGCTGGCCATGGGCCAGGCCGCCCACGCCGCGCCGGATTTCGCCCAGGTCAAGGACATCCTGACCAAGAACGCCTGTCTGGCCTGCCACTCGGTCGACAAGAAGGTCGTCGGGCCCGCGTACATCGATGTCGCGGCCAAGCACAAGGGCCAGGCGGACGCCGCCGAAATCCTGACCAAGCACATCAAGGGCGGCAGTTCCGGCGTCTATGGTCCGATCCCGATGCCGCCCAACGTCGGCATTTCCGACGCCGACATCAAGACGGTGGTCGAGTGGCTGGTGGCCGGCGCTCCGCACTGATCGTCCGACGCGCTTGCGCAGACCCTGCGCGCGGCCGTCGGCCGCCGCAGGGTTTTTTTAATTTCGGGGTCCGGATCCGCGGACCCGTCCTTCATCAACAGGAGCCGGCATGAACCGAGTCGACGTCTTCTCGGGCCTGGAAACCCAGTCCATTTCCGTCGAAGTCCTGCGGGAAAAATACGCCAAGGGCGGCGAAACCTCGGTCGTCGAGATCCAGCAGCGCGTGGCGCGCGCGCTGGCCGCGGTCGAAAAGCCCAAGCAGCGCGCCCGTTACCGGGCCCTGTTCCTGGATGCCCAGCAGCGCGGGTTCATTCCCGCCGGCCGCATCAATTCGGCGGCGGGCACGGACCTGGCCGCCACGCTCATCAACTGCTTCGTCCAGCCGGTCGGCGATTCGGTGTCCGACCCCGTGGACGGCCGGCCGGGCATCTACGACGCCCTGCAGAAGGCCGCCGAAACCATGCGGCGCGGCGGCGGGGTGGGGTACAACTTCAGCCACATCCGGCCGGCGGGCGCCATCGTCAAGGGCACGGCCTCGAAGGCGTCCGGGCCCGTGTCCTACATGCGCGTATTCGACCGCTCCTGCGAGACCGTGGAATCGGCCGGCTCGCGGCGCGGCGCGCAGATGGGCGTGCTCGACGTCGGCCATCCCGACATCGAGACCTTCATCGAGGCCAAGCAGACGGCCGGCGAACTGACCAACTTCAATGTGTCGGTCAGCGTCACCGACGCGTTCATGCGCGCCGTCGAGAACGACACGCTGTTCCCCCTGACCCATGCGGCGGAGCCCGCGGACGAACTGAAGGCCGCCGGCGCGCATCGCCGCGAGGACGGCCTGTGGGTCTACCGCGAAATCCGCGCCCGCGACCTGTGGGACCGGATCATGCGGTCCACCTACGACTACGCCGAGCCCGGCGTGCTGTTCCACGACCGGATCAACGGCGAAAACAACCTGCATTACCTGGAAACGCTGGACGCCACCAACCCTTGCGGCGAACAGCCGCTGCCGGGCTACGGCTGCTGCTGCCTGGGCTCCATCGACCTGACGCGCTTCGTGCGCGGCCCCTTCGGGCTGCAGGGCGAACCCGCCGTGGACTGGGACGGGCTGGCCGAGGTCGTGGCGGTCGCCGTGCGCATGCTGGACAACGTGCTCGACGCCACCGTCTGGCCCCTGCCGGAGCAGGCGGCGGAAGCCGCCCGCAAGCGCCGCGTCGGCCTGGGGGTCACCGGCCTGGGCGACGCGCTGATCATGCTGAAACTGGCCTACGACAGCGAAGCCGCGCGCGAGATGGCCGCCCGGTTCGCCCGCGAGGTGGCCCACGCCGCCTACCGGGCCTCGGTCGAACTGGCCCGCGAACGCGGCCCTTTCCCGGGGTTCCAGGCCGAGGCCTACCTGGACAGCGGCTTCGCCCGGCGGCTGCCCGAGGACCTCCGCGCCGCCATCGCGGAACACGGCATCCGCAACAGCCACCTCACGTCCATCGCCCCGACGGGCACGATTTCCCTGGCCTTCGCCGACAACGCCTCCAACGGCATCGAGCCGCCGTTCTCCTGGACCTATACGCGCACCAAGCGCATGGCCGACGGCGGCAAGCAGGATTACGTGGTCGAGGACCACGCCTACCGGCTCTACCGCCTGATGGGCGGCGATGTGTCCGGCGCGCTGCCGCCGTATTTCCGCACCGCGCTGGAAATCTCCGCGCGCGACCATGCGCTGATGGTCGCGGCCGTCAAGGACCACGTCGACGCCGCGATCTCCAAGACCGTCAACGTGGCCGCCGACTACCCCTACGAGGACTTCAAGGACCTGTACATGCAGGCCTGGAAGCTCGGCCTGAAGGGCATCACCACCTATCGCCCCAGCGGCAAGCGCGGCGCCGTGCTGTCGGTCGCGCCGGCGGCCGACGCGCCCGCGCAGCCCGAGGCCATTTCCCTGTCCGAGGCCGACCGCCGCCTGGTGCTCAAGCGCGTCATCGAACCCGTGCTCAACAGCCTGCGCTGGCCCAATCGCCCGCGGCTGCCGCGCGGCGCGTCCTGCTGGGCATCGGACGCCATCGAGTCCCCGGAAGGCAGTTTCGTGGTCTTCGTGTCCGACCTGCAGAAGCGGCCCTTCGAAGTCTGGGTCAACGGCGCCCGCCCGCCGCGCGGCCTGGGCTCCGTGGCCAAGATGCTCAGCCTGGACATGTACACCGACGACTTCCCCTGGCTGAACCGCAAGCTCGAAGTCCTGGCCGGCACCAATGGCGGCACGGCCTTCCAGATCCTGGACCCGGAGGCCGGCGAGCCGATCTGGGTGCCTTCGACGGTGGCCGCCCTGGCGCGCCTGGTGGCGTTCCGCCACCGGACCCTGGGCATCGACGCCTCGGCCGAATCCAAGTCGGCCATGATGGAGGCCCTGATCGCGCCGCGCGAGCCCAAGACCGGCCCGGACGGGACGATGGGCTGGATCTGCGACGTCCTCAACCCGGTCACGGGCGACGATTTCGTGCTGATGGTCAAGGAACTGCGCATGCCCGACGGCTCCACCCGGCCGTACTCCGTGTGGGGCGCCGGCAAGTTCCCCCGCGCGTTCGAGGGCCTGTTCAAGCTCCTGAGCCTGGACATGCGCATCGTCGATCCGGCCTGGATCGCCATGAAGCTGCGCAAGCTGATGAACTACGCCGAGCCCCAGGGCGATTTCCTGGCCCGGGTCCCCGGCGCGGACAAGTCCAGCTCCTTCCCCTCGACGGAAGCCTACATCGCCCGCCTGCTGATCCACCGCTACGCGATGCTCGGCATCCTGGACGAGCAGGGCGAGCCCGTCGAGCAGATGGGCGTGGTGCAGGCCGAATCCGACGCCGCCGCGGCGCCCGCCCATCCGGCCCGCCCGGCGCCCGTCGCCAATGGGACCGAGTGTCCCGAATGCCACCTGCACAGCGTCATCAGGAAGGACGGCTGCCAGTTCTGCACCCACTGCGGATACACGGGCGCATGTGGATGAGACAGGACACCGGACAGTCCCTGCGGACTGTCCGGTGCCTGTCGAATCCGAGCCGCTTGCAAGCGGCGAGGTGGAGAGATGCCGCTCTTTGAGACTCTCCCGCCTGTCGAATCCGAGCCGCTTGCAAGCGGCGAGGTGGAGGGATGCCGCTCTTTGAGACTCTCCCGCCTGTCGAATCCTCGCGGCCCGCAAGCCGCGAGGTGGAGGAAACAGGGATAGAATGATTCCCCCGGTCCGGGGAGGCCGGGGACTCGATCACTCAACCAAGAAGTGTCATGAATCACCAATACGACGTCCTGATCATCGGCAGCGGCCTGTCCGGCCTGACGGTGGCATTGCACCTGGCGGCCGACAAGAAAGTCGCCGTGCTGTCGAAGAAAGCCCTGCTGGACGGGGCCAGCAACTGGGCCCAGGGCGGCATCGCCGCCGTGCTGGATTCCCAGGACAGCCACGACGAACACATCGCCGACACGCTGGTCGCGGGCGCCGGGCTGTGCGATTCCGACGCCACGCGCCACATCGTCGAGCAGGGCCGTTCGGCCATCGACTGGCTGATCGAACTGGGCGTGCCCTTCACCCCGGACCAGGGCGCCGAACTGGGCTTCCACCTGACCCGCGAGGGCGGCCACAGCCAGCGGCGCATCATCCACGCCGCCGACGCCACCGGCCACCTGGTCCAGCTGACCCTGGAACAGCAGGTCCGGGCCCACCGCAACATCACCCTGCTGGAATACCATTCCGGGGTCGAACTCATCACCAGCCGCATCCTGGCCGATGGAGGACCTGTCCCGGCCGACCAGCCGGCCCGCTGCCTGGGGGCCTACGTCTACGACGAACGCGCCGACCGCGTGCACACCATCCTGGCGTCCCGCGTCGTGCTGGCGACGGGCGGCGCGGGCAAGGTCTACCTGCACACCAGCAATCCCGACACCTCCACCGGCGACGGCATCGCCATGGCCTGGCGGGCGGGCTGCCGCGTGGCCAACATGGAATTCATGCAGTTCCACCCGACCTGCATGTACCACCCGCAGGCCAAGTCCTTCCTGATCTCCGAGGCCGTGCGCGGAGAGGGCGGGGTGCTGCGCCTGCCGGCCTCGGCCGGCGCCCAGGCGGGCGAGCGCTTCATGCAATGGCACGACGAGCGGCTGGAACTGGCCCCGCGCGACGTGGTGGCCCGCGCCATCGATTTCGAGATCAAGAAACGCGGCCTGACCCACGTGGACCTGGACATCAGCCACCGGCCGGCCGAATTCATCCGCGAGCATTTCCCGACCATCCACGCCCGCTGCCTGGAATTCGGCATCGACATGACCCGCGAGCCGATCCCGGTGGTCCCGGCGATGCACTTCACCTGCGGCGGGGTGGTGGTCGACATGAACGGCCGCACCGACATCCCGGGCCTCTACGCGGTGGGGGAAACCGCCTACACCGGCCTGCACGGCGCCAACCGCCTGGCCAGCAATTCGCTGCTGGAATGCCTGGTGATCGGCCGCAATGCCGCGCACGACATCGATGCCCAGCCCGATCCGGAACCCTTGCCGGGCCGGGTGCCGGACTGGGACGACAGCCGGGCGCGCGACAGTTCCGAAGCCGTGCTGGTCACGCACGCCTGGGACGAAGTCCGTCGCCTGATGTCCAATTACGTCGGGATCGTGCGCACGCAGAAGCGCCTGGGCCGCGCGCGCCAGCGCATCAGCCTGCTGGACCAGGAAATCGAGTCGTACTACCAGGAACACCGGGTCACCAGCGACCTGCTGGAATGCCGCAACCTGATCCAGGTCGCCGCCCTGGTGGTGGCCGCCGCGCTGTCGCGCAAGGAAAGCCGCGGCCTGCACTATTGCCAGGATTTCCCCTGGACGCTGCCCCGGGCGCTGCCCACGGTGATGACGCCGGAAGACGGCTTCCGCTGAGGCGGCGCCGGCCCGCGTTCGATGCGCGGCCGGCGGATGGATCGGGGCGGGCGGACCGGAAGGGTCCCCGCCCCGGTCCCGGGGGACCGCTTGAAGCGGTTCCCTAAACGATCCGCATCGAATAATCGACGGCCCGGATGTCCTTGGTCAGGCTGCCGATCGAGATCCGGTCCACGCCCGTCTGGGCGATCGCGCGCACGGTGTCGTGACGGATGCCGCCGGAGGCTTCCAGCAGGGCGCGGCCGGCGTTCAGCGCGACCGCCGCGGCCAGGTCGTCCAGGCTGAAGTTGTCCAGCAGCACGGACACGGCCCCGGCGTCCAGCGCTTGCCGCAGCTCATCCAGCGATTCGACCTCGATCTGGATCGGGGCGCCGCCCGAGACTTCCTGCGCGGCCCGCAGGGCGGCGGCGATGCCGCCCGCCGCCATGATGTGGTTTTCCTTGATCAGGATGCCGTCGTACAGGGCCAGGCGCTGGTTCATGCCGCCGCCCACGCGCACGGCGTACTTTTCCGCCAGGCGCAACCCGGGCAGCGTCTTGCGGGTGTCCAGGATGGACGCGCGCGTGCCGGCGGTCAGGTCCACGTAGCGGCGGGTGGCCGTGGCCACGCCCGACAGCAGCTGCAGGAAGTTCAGGGCGGTGCGTTCGGCGGTCAGCAGGGCGCGCGCCGGGCCGTGCAGGCGGCAGACCACGGAATCGGCTTCCATCAGGTCGCCCTCGGCGTAGGCCCAGTCGAGCAGGATGCGCCCGTCCACCCGGTGCATCACGGCCTCGAACCAGGGCGCGCCGCACAGCACGGCGGGTTCGCGCACGATGACGCGGGCGGCTTCGACCTGATCGGCGGGGATCAGCAGGCCGGTGAGGTCGCCCGGGCCGACGTCCTCGGCCAGGGCGCGTTCGACGTTGGCCTCGAAGGCGGACTGCAGGGCGGGCGGGAAGGGGGCGTGAGGATTGCGCAAGGTGGAAGAAATGCTCATGAGGCTCCCTTGGCGCTGCGCGCCGTCCCCCCAAGGGGGAATTCGCACTTGAGGCGGCTCGGCGTGCTCATGAGGCCCCCTTGGCGCTGCGCGCCGTCCCCCCGAGGGGGAATTCGCACTTGAGGCGGCTCGGCGTGCTCATGCCGGACCGATCCCTGAAAACAGGGCCTGTTCCTGCGCCAGGTCGGGACCGGGGCGCGTGTCGCGGCGGCGCGCGGCGGCGAAGTCCAGCATGCGGTCGATGCAGACCTTGGCCTGGCGGCCCAGGGCAGGGTCCAGGCGGATTTCGTTGGTGCCGAATTCCAGCGCGTCGGCCACGCCCTTGAGGGAGTTCATGGCCATCCAGGGGCAGTGGGCACAGCTCTTGCAGGTGGCGGATTCGCCGGCCGTCGGCGCGGCGATGAAGGTCTTGCCGGGCGCGGCCAGGCGCATCTTGTGCAGCAGGCCCTGGTCGGTGGCGACGATGAAGGTCGTGGCCGGCGATTCGGTCACGGCCGCCAGCAGGCGCGAGGTCGATCCCACCACGTCGGCCTGGGCCACGACGGAGGCGGGCGATTCCGGGTGCACCAGCACCAGGGCGCCCGGATGCTCCTTGCGCATCAGGTCCAGCTCGATGCCCTTGAATTCGTCGTGCACGGTGCAGGAGCCCTGCCACAGCACCATGTCCGCGCCGGTCTCGCGCTGGATGTAGGACCCCAGGTGGCGGTCCGGCGCCCAGAGGATCTTCCTGCCCTGGCGGTGCAGTTCGGCGACGATGTCCAGGCCGATGGAGGACGTCACCATCCAGTCGGCCTGGGCCTTCACGGCGGCGCTGGTGTTGGCGTACACCACCACCGTGCGGTCGGGGTGCTGCGCCCGGAACGCGGCGAAGGCCACGGGGTCGCAGCCCAGGTCCAGTGAACAGGTCGCGTCCAGGTCGGGCATCAGGATGCGTTTTTCGGGGGACAGGATCTTGGCCGTCTCGCCCATGAAGCGCACGCCCGAGACCACCAGGGTGTCGGCCGCGTGGTCGCGTCCGAAGCGCGCCATTTCCAGGGAATCGGACACGCAGCCGCCGGTCTCCTCGGCCAGGTCCTGGATGTCGGCGTCCACGTAGTAGTGCGCGACCAGGGCGGCGTTGCGGGATTTCAGCAGGCGCCGCACGCGGTCCTTCTGGAATTCCCGTTCCTGGGGAGACAGCGGCGGATTCACCCGGGCCCAGGCCTCGGCCACCGTATGGGTGCCGATGGCCATGTCCGGGCGGTCGAATTCGACGATTCGGGTACCTGAGGGCATGATGGTTGGGATCGAAGCGGAAAAACGGGTAGAAAGCCATCATACGACAAAGCCGCCGCCGTCGCCCGGCGCGGCCTTGCGCGCAAAACGGGAATCGGCGCCGATGGCGGCCGCGCCGCGCCGCCGGCCGGCGCCTGGCGGCAGGAAATTCCCGGTATAATTCGCGCCACCCGTCATCGGGGAGTAGCCGACTCGCGGCCCGGCCCGTCCGTTCAGGATGGCGCGCCGCGCGATGCCTGCGTCAACACACTTGGCCGTCCGGCCATGGCGCACGCGGTCCGCAGCATCCGGACCCGGCAAGACCGCTGACTGCGTTTCCCGCCGCAAGGGGCCGGCGGGGACGTAGTCGCGTCAGCCCCGGACGTTGTTTCCATGGATGCCTTCCTCGTTTCCACCGGCGTGGTCGCGCTGGGTGAAATCGGCGACAAGACCCAGTTGCTGGCCATGATGCTGGCCGCCCGCTACCATCGGCCCGGCCTGATCTGCCTGGGCGTGCTGATCGCCACCCTGGCCAACCACGCCCTGGCCGGCCTGGTCGGCCAGCTGGCCGCCCAGCTGTTCGACCCCGATGTCCTGCAATGGGTGCTGGGGATTTCCTTCCTGCTCATGGCCGGCTGGCTGCTGATTCCCGACAGGCTCGACGAAGAGCCCCGGCCGATGCGCGGCCTGGGCGTGCTGACGGCCACGATCACGCTGTTCTTCCTGGCGGAGATGGGGGACAAGACCCAGATCGCCACCGTGGCCCTGGCGGCGCGCTACGAGAGTCTCGCCGCGGTCGTGGGCGGCAGCACCCTGGGCATGATGCTGGCCAACGTGCCGGCCGTGTATTTCGGCGCCCGCGCCGCCAACCGCCTGCCCGCCCGCCTGGTGCACGGCGTCGCCGCCGCGCTGTTCGCGGTCCTGGGCTGTGCGACGCTGCTGAACGCGGCCGGCTGGGTATAGGACGGTTCCCGATGCTCGCCCTGATCCTGTTCGTCCTGACGCTGGCGCTGGTCATCTGGCAGCCCCGGGGCCTGGGCATCGGCTGGAGCGCCAGCCTGGGCGCCGGACTCGCGCTGCTGACCGGCGTCATCCGGCCGGCGGACATCCCGGTGGTCTGGGGCATTGTCTGGAACGCCACGGGCACTTTCGTCGCGGTCGTGATCATCAGCCTGCTGCTGGAGGCCGCCGGCTTCTTCGAATGGGCCGCCCTGCACGTGGCCCGCTGGGGCGGCGGCCGGGGCGGGCGCCTGTTCGTCCTGATGATCCTGCTGGGCGCCGGCGTCAGCGCGCTGTTCAACAACGACGGCGCGGCGCTGATCCTGACCCCGATCGTCGTCGCCATGCTGGCGGCGCTGCGGTTTTCCCCCCGGGCGACGCTGGCCTTCGTCATGGCGGCGGGCTTCATCGCCGACACCGCCAGCCTGCCGCTGGTGGTGTCCAACCTGGTGAACATCGTCACGGCGGATTATTTCGGCATCGGCTTCGCCCGCTACGCGGCCGTCATGGCGCCGGTCGACCTCGCGGCCATCCTGGCCTCCCTGGCGGTCCTGGGGCTGGTGTTCCGCCGCGCCATCCCGCCGCGCTACGACGCGCAGCGGCTGCCGGCGCCGGCCTCCGTCGTCCGCGACCGGCCGACGTTCCTGGCGGGGTGGGGCGTGCTGGCCTGGCTGCTGCTGGGCTTCTTCGTGCTGGAGCCCCTGGGCATCCCCGTCAGCGCGACGGCGACCGCCGGCGCCCTGGCCCTGGCCGGCGTGGCCGCCCGGGGCGGGCGCATCCCGGTCCTGCGCCGGGTGCGCGGCGCGCCCTGGCAGATCATCGTGTTCGCCCTGGGCATGTACCTGGTGGTCTACGGCCTGCGCCACGCGGGCCTGACGGAATTCCTGACGCGGGCGCTGGACTGGCTGGCCGGGCAGGGGGTCTGGACGGCCACCCTGGGCACGGGGCTGCTGAGCGCGGTCCTGTCGTCCCTGATGAACAACCTGCCCACGGTCCTGATCGGCGCCCTGTCGATCGAGGCGTCCCAGGCACAGGGCGTTGTGCGCGAGGCCATGATCTACGCGCACGTGATCGGCTGCGACCTGGGGCCGAAGCTGACGCCCATCGGCAGCCTGGCCACGCTGCTGTGGCTGCACGTGCTGCGCGGCCGGGACATCCGCATCGGCTGGGGACAGTACTGCCGGACCGGGCTGGCGCTGACGCTGCCGGTGCTGGCCGCGGCGTTGGCGGCGCTGGCGTGGCGGATCGGGTGAACCGGGGCGCTACACCAGCACCAGCCGATCGTCGATACTGGCCACGCCCGGCGCCGCCCATGCCGCGCGCTCGATGGCCTTCCGTTCCCCCCAGCTGCGGACCTTGCCTTCGAGGGTCACTTTGCTATCGCTGACGGACACGGTGACGCCGCCGGCCTCGATCTCGGCGCTGCGCCTGAGCGCGTCTTCGATACGGCGTTTCACGTCATCCGCCACGATCGTCGGAGCAACGGCGATTCGATTGACGACGCCGAGCACGCCGGAGAGTTTTCGAACGGCGTGTTCGGCGGCCGCTCTCTGGAAATGCCAATCCACCTTCCCGGAGAGCGTTATCCAGCCTTTCTGAACCTTCACCTGGATCCTGTCGCTCGGGACCGTGGCATCCCAGGAAATGATCTTGAGCGCGCGGCTGGCGATTTCATCATCCGCCATATGCTTGCCGTAGCCATCACGCACCTCGATTTCCTGCGCGATGCCCCGGACCCCGCCGACGCCCTGGACCACTCGCTCCGCCACGAGCTTCTGCGCATAGGACGCCACATGCCCCGTCAGCGTCACCACGCCATTGTCCACGGCGATGCCGATGTTCGCCGCGTCGATGCTCGGTTCGTACTCCAGCGCGCTTTCCACCGCATCCCGCAATTTCGTATCTTTCATGATCATCTCCGAATTCCGTTGAATTCATGCTTTTCCATATCGACCATCATGCCGACGAATCATTGTGCGACGCCGGTCGCGAACGTTATTGACGATGGTCAACGATGCGCTCCGGCGGGATCGGGCGCGATGGCGATGCGAGGGCGGGTCCGGATGGCCGCCGTCACTGGCTGGCGCCCAGCCTGCTCAGGGCTTCCGGGTTGCGTATGCTGAGATGCCGCCTGCGCACATCCAGGATGTGCGCCAGCTGAAGGCGGGTGAGCGCGCGGCTGACCGTCTCGAGCTTCATCCCCAGGTGGAGGGCGATGTCTTCGCGAGTCATCTTCAGAACGAGCTCCCGCGGGGAATAGCCGCTGGTGGCCATCCTCTCCGACATGTCCAGGAGAAAATTGGCAATGCGTTCCTCGCTATTCATGCTCGCCAGGACCAGCAGCAGACGCCTGTAGTGATTCGTTTCTTGCGCGATCGCCTTGTTCAGCTGCAGCACCGCCATCTCATCGCCCCTGGAACAGGCCACCAGATCGGCAAAAGGCAGGACGCATACCAGGGAGTCCTCCAGGGCGATCGCGGTGCACACGTACTTTCCGGTTTCTATGCCATCGAGGCCCAACAGCGCGCCCGCCATGGGGAATGACGCGATCTGCTCCATGCCGACGCAGTTCGTGATGCGCTGTTTCATCGACCCGGCATACAACAGGTAAAGATTGACGCAGGCATCGCCGGCGCGATAGAGGGATTGGCCCCGATGTATGGTGCGGCGGTCGATGCCGTTGACCGGGAGGGACTGGCGGCCATCGTTTCTGATGTTGCGGCATAGATCGGAAACCGGGCATGTTCCCGTGGCGGCCATTCTGCATGGAGCGGGGGAGGGGATGCGCGGGGCGGGTGGCTGGGGCGGGTGGGCCGGGTCCTGCAGGCGGCCGCTCCCGGCGAGCGTATGGGCGGTGTTCATGGCGTGCCTCATGTGGCTTGGTGCGCCACGGTTCGAACGGGTGGCGGTGAGGCCAGTATTGTCGGGACGGGCCGGTCGCGCTATCGGCGGATTCGGATAGTTCCCGCCGAAATGGACTACGAATGTAGGAATCTTTCTACACGCCCCGCCCGCGTGCCGCTGGGCGGGGCGATTGCGTTTCGGAAAATCCGGAGCCTATTCCGGATGTTCCGGGTGCGTGTCCATGGTTTCCAGTTCGTCGACAAGACGATGCTTGATGGCATAGCGGACCAGGTCCGTCTGGTTGCGCATGTGCATCTTGACGAACAGCCGGGTCTTGTAGGTGCTGACGGTCTTGACGCTGATGAACAGGCGCCGGGCGATCTCGGAATTGGTCTGGCCCTCCGCGAGCAGCTGGAAAACGGTGAATTCGCGATCCGACAGCAGGAGATGGGGGGTATCGTCGTGATTGCCATGCCGCTCGAACGCAATGCTTTCCGCCAGCGCCTGGCTGAGGAACCGTCCGCCCATCGCCACTTTGCGCACCGCCTGGACCAGCTCTTCCGCCGCGCCGTCCTTGGTCAGGTAGCCCGCCGCGCCGGCCTTGATCGCCCGGGCCACATATTGCTGCTCTCCATGCATGGTCAGCACCAGGATGGGAACCCTGGGGTATTCCGCCCGGATCTGGCGTATCAGGTCGATGCCGTCGCGTCCGGGCATCGACATGTCGAGCACCAGCACATCCCAGTGCCGCCGGGCCAGGAGGGCCAGCGCCTCCTGGCCGTTTCCCGCTTCGCCTTCCACGACGATATCGCTGGTCTGATGGAGCAGGCGCTTCAGGCCTTCGCGCAGCAGCGTGTGGTCGTCCGCGAGCAATAGCGAGATCATGGACTTCTTCCTACGAGGGACCCGGTTGTTCCAGAGGCACGAGCACTTTCAGCCGGAGTCCCCCTTTGGGGCGGGTATGGATGGAGACGGTGCCATTCAGTAGGCGCACGCGTTCCCGCATGCCCAGCAGGCCCAGGCGCTTGGGCAGCGCCCTGGCCAGATGCTCGGGCGTCGTGCCTATTCCGTTGTCCTGCACGATCAAGGCGCATTGCGTCCCGGCGCAATAAAGCTCGAGCAGGACGTTCGTCGCGTGCGCATGCTTTGCGATGTTCGTGAGCGCCTCCTGGGCCACGCGGAACAGCACGGTGCTCATCACGGTCGAGAATTTCTGTTGCCCGACATCGATGCGGGTCTTCACCTCGACGCCGTAGCGGGAAACGAAGTCCGAAGTCAGCCATTCCACCGCGGCGGGCAGGCCGAGATCGTCCAACATGACGGGCCGCAGGTCGGACGCGATGCGGCGCAGGGATGTGAATGCGCTCTTGATCAGATGCCGCATTGCGCCTATGTGGCCGGGCCCGGCCGCGGGGGATGGGGGCAAGGCCGCCTCGAGCTGGGACAGTTCCATCGAAAGGGCCGTCAGGATCTGGCCGATGTCGTCGTGCAATTCTCGCGCGATGTGTCTTTTTTCCTGCTCCCGCTCGCGCAGCAATGCATTGGACAGCCGTGTCAGTTCGTCGCGCGACGCGCGCAATGCCTGCTCGGCCTGCAGCCGCTCCGTGATGTCGCGGAGAAAGACCGTCAGGTAGACGCCCGTCGGCGTCTTGATCCGGGAGATCGACGCTTCCATGGGGAATTCCTCGCCATTGGCCCTCAGGCCCCATAGCGGCATGCCCAGCCCCATGCTGTGCCTGGAATTCCCCGTGTTTTGAAAACGCGCGATGTGCTCCGCGTGCGCCTTGCGGAAGCGTGCGGGAACGAGGATGTCCAGGTTCTGGCCTATCACCTGTTCCGCGTCATAGAGGAATGCCTTTTCCGCCGCGGGGTTGAAGATGACAACGCGATGCGCCGCATCGACCGCGATGATCGATTCGCCGGTGGATCGGACGATGTCGACAAGCGGGGGGAGCGTGAACGAATTGATCATTGCATCATCCCCGACGAATCCCTGGATCCGGAAGGATCCGGGCAGGCGGGCTCGTCATTTCAGGCCGCATGAAGGGCCAACCGCGATTTTACGCCAACGAGCCGGTTTCAGACAGGTGGCAGATGCAGAGCCCATGCGGGTTTCAAGGGATTTCAACAGGAAACGGAAGGTGCCGGCGGCACCTTCGGCGGGCGGGCCGCTCAATCCGATCGGGCCTCCCGTGCCACGAGCGTGCGCAGGATATCGCGGCGGCTGACGATGCCGACGATCTTTCCCGCCCGGGTGATGGGAACCCGCTTGATGCAGTATTTCAGCATCACGTCCGCGATCTCCGTGAGGCTCGTCTGTTCGTCCCGTGTGATGACCGGACTCGTCATGACGCTTGCCGCCGTCATCTCGCCGAGTTGCAGGCTGTGCAGGAATTCGAGATTCATCGGTCCGCCCTCGGCCAGGAAGTCGAACCAATGGTTCAGGCTTTGCTGGTGGCCGCCCCCCTTTCGCCTGATGAGATCGCCTTCGCTGACCACGCCGGCCAATGAGCCATCGTTCGCGGTCACCATGACCGCGCTGATGTTGCTGCACAGCATGATGCGGATGATCTCCGATACGGTGGTTCCGCTGCCGACGCTCAGCGGAGAGGCGGTCATTACTGCGTGCGCAAGCATGGGATTTTCTCCGAAACGCCGAACCTTCCCGATCATCGGAATTCCCGGGCCACGAGGCGCCTGGGAGCCTACGGAATGAGGCCGAGATAACGCGCGGTGTCGCGCAGCAGCTTCCGCACGGCCCCGGTTTCGTCGGATGCGAAGTGGTCGTTTCGTTCAGCCTCCGATCCCGGGGAGGCAAGCGTCGGCTCCCGGGAAGACGGCCGTGGCCCGGGCCTGGGCGGCCGATGGGGATGCGGCTGGCGCTTGCTGAGCAGGATGCAGGGAATCGCGGCCATGACACGCCCCGGTCAATGGGCGCTTGCCCGTTGTGAATGGGACTTGTTGTTCGCGGACGGGGCGGGGCCGGTTCCCGCCAGGGGACCGTAGGGCATGATGGGCATGTGTGTCGCCAGCGCCGCGCAGGCCCGCTGGATCTGCTCCAGGCCATCTCGAGTCGTGCTCTGGGTGGTGACCTGTCCATCCAGGACAGCCTGGATCAGTTCCAGCATGTAATGATTCCAGCGGCCGATCTGCTCGGCGTACGCCTGCTGCTGCCAGGCGGCGTACTGCGCCATGTCGTCGGCGTTTTTCAGTTTGCCCGCGTATCGCGCGGCGGCGTCCGCGAACTCGGCGTCGGTGCGGCGCTGCATGTCCCGCAAGCGCTCCATGTAGATAAAGTAGGTCCTCCAGGCGTCGAGCACGATGCTTGCTCCGGCCTTGTAGATCGACGTCGATGTGTCATTCCGTCCCATGGCGATCTCCTTGCCCGACCATGTATCACGCCATCAGTATGCATTTCGCGCGTTCCGGTTTTTTGACTTTCATCAGTTACCCGGCAGTTGGGCCCGGTATTTTCGCGCCCGTCGGATCGCTCGTGCCGGCGGCCCTGGGTGCTGTCCGCAAAGGCGGCCGGGTGGTGTGCGGCGGCATCCATATGACGGATATTCCATCGATGCCGTATCGCCTGCTCTGGGGGGAAAGGGAACTTGTCTCCGTGGCGAATCTGACGCGGCGGGACGGCCAGGAATTCCCGCGCCTGGCCGGCAGGATCGGCATGGAGGCGAAAACAATCGTCTATCCCTTGCGGGAAGCCAACCGCGCGCTGGATGATCTGCGGCAAGGCCGGGTCGACGGCGCGGCCGTCCTGGTTCCCTGACCGCCTTGCCGCAAGCGTCGTCCGTTGACTGAAGTCAATATCGTCGACTTCCGGCCTTCTATCCTGAATGGGCGGTTTCCGCGGATCTGATTCCCGAGAATCATGTTCATGTGAAATGACGCGCCAAGATTTTCATTCATTGAGAGGTCGATCATGTACAAAGAACGATGGCAGCCGATCCTGGCCCTGGTGCTGGGTGCATATATCATTGCTTCCCCCTGGCTCATCCCCTATTTTCTGGCGGATGCGAAACTGGCGCTGGAACCCGCATGGAGCCACTATTTCGCGGGCTTGGCCATCGTCATCGTGGCGGTTTTCGCCATCATGTCTTTCGGGCTGTGGACGGCGTGGCTGGAGGCCTTGCTGGGCCTATGGATCATCATCGCGCCATGGCTGCTCGGGTTTTCCTCGTTGCCCTTCTTCACCTGGAGTTCCGTGATCGTGGGCCTCGTGCTGATCGCAATCTCCGTCGATTCGATGAGGGAGGAACTGGCGCAATCGACGTGACAGGCCCTAGTGCGCGAACAGAATCGGAACGGTCATCGACTGAAGCAAGGTTTTCGACGTGCCGCCCAGTATCCATTCCCGCACGCGGCTGCGGTTGTAGAGGCCCATGACGATCATGTCGCAATCGTGATCGGCGGCCGCATTCAGTATGGCGTTGCCGATTCCGATGCCTTCGCTGATCGTGTGCACGGCTTTGGGGGCGGGGTAGCCGTGCGCGGCGCAGTAGGCTGGCAGGTCTCCCGGATGGATATCCAGCGAATACAGCATGTCGGGTTGCGGATCGACCGTCAGAACGGTGAGTTGGGACGCCGTGCGGAGCAAGGGGGCGGCATCCGCCAATGCCCGCGCGGCCCGGCGGCCGTAGTCCCAGCAGAAAAGCACATGCTGGCCAATGGTCCGGCGCGTATCCCCGGCGTATGGCACCACCAGGACGGGACGGCCGGCCGCGGTGATCACGGAGTCGACCACACTGGGCGGTATGGCCCAGTTCAACTGGGCCGTGTCCGTCTGGCTCATGATCAGCAGGTCGCATGAACGGGCATGTGCCGCCAGGGCTTCTTCGGCGGGAGCCTTGGGCATCCGGCATTGGGCCCTGATTCCCGCCAGGACGGCCTGCTTCAGGAAATGCGCTTTTATCTCTATTTTTTCTTGTGTGAATTGTCCCTGCAGCTTGTCCAGAACCTGCTGCGAGATCCCTGTTTCGTCATACATGTACCGCGGCATGGGCGGGTCGGTGCAAATACCGATCAGCTCGGCCTTGTGCTGCGTCGCCAGTTGAATGGCCAGTTGCACGCGGCGCGCCTGGTTGGCGTCCTTGGTCAGGTCAAGTGCGATACGTCCGAGCATGACAGCCTCCTGTTGGCTAGGCAAACGGATATCGAGGCCCAATCTATGCCTGCGGCGGTCTTTGAAAATTGACTTGACGCAATATTCGATGAAATGGCCGACGCGGGCCTGGCCGGGATCCGCCGCCGGCCTGTCGCACCATCCAGGTATACGATTTTTCATATGGGTGATAGGAATATTTCATTCTTAAAATTATGAAATATTCATGATCCGATCCTAGAATATCCAGCAGTTCTTCTCGCGAAAAGATCCTCACAAGATTCCTTCAGGAGACTGCCTTGAAATACCATCATCACGGGTACGTTTCGCACGACCCGCGCATCCAGGCGCCGGCCGGCGCCGGGATCGATCGCCCGGAAGATCTGCCCGACCGCGTGGACGTCCTGATCGTCGGGGCGGGGCCCGCCGGCATGATCACGGCGGCCCAGCTGTCCCAGTTTCCCGGCATCGTCACGCGCATCGTCGACCGCCGGGCCGGACGCCTGGAAGTCGGCCTGGCGGACGGCCTGCAGCCGCGCAGCATCGAGACGTTCGAGGCGTTCGGCTTCGCGCAGCGGCTGATCGACGAGGCCTGCCGGGTCACGGAAACCGTATTCTGGAAGACGGACCCGGAAAACCCGGCGGACATCGTCCGGGTGTCCCGCGTCGCCGAGGATCCGCACGACGTCAGCGAATATCCCCACCTGACCGTCAACCAGGCCCGGGTGCTGGATTATTTCGCCGAGTTCATGGCCAACGCGCCCACGCGCATGAAGCCCGATTACGGCTACGAGTTCCTGGGCCTGACGGTGGCCGCGGAGGGCGACCACCCTGTGGCCGTGCGGCTGGCCCGCGCCGGCGACCCGGCCGGCCGGGAGCGCGTCGTCCACGCCCGCTACGTGGTGGGCGCGGACGGCGGGCGCAGCGGCGTGCGCAAGGCGATCGGCCTGGCGCTGCGCGGCGTATCGTCCAATCACGCCTGGGGCGTCATGGACCTGCTGGCCGACACGGATTTCCCGGATGTCCGCACCAAGTGCGCGATCCAGTCGGAAGCCGGCAACATCCTGCTGATTCCCCGCGAGGGCGGCTTCCTGTTCCGCCTGTACGTCGACCTGGGCGAGGTGCCCGCGGAAGACGCGGGCGCCATCCGCGAGATGCCGCTCGAGCGGATCGTCGCCCGGGCGCAGCGGATTTTCCACCCCTATCGGCTGGACGTGCGCGAAGTGGCCTGGCACAGCGTGTACGAAGTCGGCCATCGCCTGTGCGACCATTTCGACGACGCGCCCGGGTCCGGCGACGGCCGCCGCGCGCCGCGCGTATTCATCGCCGGGGACGCCGGCCATACCCACAGCGCCAAGGCGGGGCAGGGCATGAACGCCTCGATGCAGGACGGATTCAACCTGGGCTGGAAGCTCGGGCACGTCCTGGAAGGCCGCAGCCCCGTCGATCTGCTGTCGACCTATTCGGCCGAGCGCCAGCAGATCGGCCGGGACCTCATCGACCAGGACCTGCGCTGGGCCACGCAGATGGCCAAGTCGGCGGAGGCCTTCGCCACCCATGCCGAGTTCGAGCAGGCCTACCTGCGGATCACCGAGTTCGCCCAGGGCTTCATGACCCGGTACGAGCCTTCCATGATCACGGCGGCGGCCACGCACCAGGCCCTGGCCACGGGCTATCCGATCGGCAAGCGCTTCCGTTCCGCCGAGGTCATGCGGGTCGCGGACGCCAATCGCCAGCACCTGGGGCACGAAGCGAAGGCGGACGGCCGCTGGCGCATCTACGTGTTCGCCGACGCGGCCCGCGCGGGCGAGGACTCGCCCGTCGCCGGACTGGGGCGCTGGCTGGACGAATCGCCCGAGTCCCCCATCCGGGGGTATACGCCCGCCGGCCGGGACGAGAACGCCTGGTTCGACCTCAAGGTGATCTATCAGCAGGACTACGCCGCCGTCGACATCAACCGGGTGCCCAGGGCGTTCCTGCCGCGCGTGGGGACCCACGGCCTGACCGACCTGGAAAATGTCTACGCGTCGCTGGCGGACCAGGACATCTTCCGGCTGCGCGGCATCGACCGGCAAGGCGCGATCGTGATCGTGCGCCCCGACCAGTACGTGGCGAACGTGCTGGCGCTGACGGCCACGGACGAACTGGCCGGATTCGTCCGGGCCTTCGCCCGTCGGCAGCAATGAACATCGTCCAACAAGGAGAGAGACCATGAAACTGCGCAACATCCTGGGCGTTGCCGCCCTGTCCATCGGCGCGGCGGCGCTCGCGTCGCCGGCCCAGGCCGAGGACCTGAAGATCGGCCTGGTGCTGTCCGTATCGGGACCGTTCTCGGACTACGGCAAGCAGATCCAGAACGGCATCGAGACGTTCATGGCGCAACACGGCGACACGGTGGCCGGGCGCAAGGTCAGGCTGATCGTCAAGGACGACACCGGCATCGCCCCGGCCATCGCCAAGCGCCAGGCGCAGGAACTGCTGATCAAGGACAAGGTCGACATCCTGGCCGGCTTCGACCTGACACCCAACGCCTTCTCGGTGGCGCCCCTGGCCACCGAAGCCAAGGTGCCCATGATCGTGATGAATGCGGCCACGTCCTCGATCACCGAGAAATCGCCCTACATCGTGCGCGTGTCGATGACGCTGCCGCAGAGTTCCTGGGCCATCGCCCAGTGGGCCGTGAAGAACGACGTCAAGTCGGCCTACATCCTGGTGGCCGACTACGGCCCAGGGCACGACGCCCAGGCGCAGTTCAAGAAGACCTTCGCCGGACTGGGCGGCAAGGTGCTGGGCGAGGTGCGCACGCCGGTCAACACGCCCGATTACGCGCCGTTCCTGCAGCGCGTGAAGGAAACCCGTCCCGACGCGCTCTTCTTCTTCGTGCCGCCGGGAAGCTCCATGGTGGCGCTGGCCAAGAACTTCCGCGAAATGGGGCTGGACAAGATGGGCATCAAGGAGATGGGTCCGGGCGACATGACCGACGAAAACTCCCTGGCGGCGCTGGGCGACAATGCGCTGGGCATGATCACCGCCTTCCATTATTCGGACGCGCACGACTCGCCGGAAAACAAGGCCTTCGTCGACGCCTACACCAAGGCCCATCCGCAGGACCGCGCCAACTTCATGTCGGTGGGGGGCTACGACGGCATGCAGCTCATCTACAAGGCGCTGGAGAAGACCGGCGGCGACGCGGGCGGCGACGCCTTCATCGCGGCCGTCCGGGGCCTGCAATGGGAAAGCCCGCGCGGCCCGGTCCGGATCGATCCCGAAACCCGCGATATCATCCAGAATGAATACATCCGCAAACTGGAGCGGGTCGACGGCACGCTGCGGAATGTCGAGTTCTCGACCTTCGAGGCCGTGAAGGATCCGGGCAAGCAGAACTGAGCCCCCTTGCGCGGTCGATGCTCCCATCCTGGAATCCGACATGGGCAGTGACTGGACCGACCGCATTCGCCTGCGCAACCTCAGGTTCCTGCTCAGCCTGGCCCAGACCCGCAACCTGAGCCATTCGGCGGCCGCGCTGCACACCACGCAGCCGGGGCTGTCGAAGTGGCTCAAGGACCTGGAAAGCGACGTGGGCCTGACGCTGTTCGAGCGCCACGCCCGCGGGCTGACGCCCACGGTCCACGGCCAGGCGCTGATCGCGCACGCCCGCCGCATCGAGGCCCAGCTCGACCGGGCGGCGGCCGACATGAACATCCTGAGAGAGGGCGGGGCGGGGCACGTGGCCCTGGGCGCCTCGGGCGTGGCGGCGACCGAGGCCGGCCCGCTCGCCGTGCTGGAAATGGCCGCGCGCATGCCCAGCCTGCGCATCGACCTGGTCGAAGGCACCATGGACCTGCTGCTGAACCAGTTGAGCCAGGGGGACCTGGACATCGTCATCGGGCGGACGATGGAGGACGATCCGGGCCTGGCGAGCTTCGAGACCGAGCTCCTGTACACCGAGCCGGTCGACCTGGCCGTGCGCCGCGACCATCCCCTGGTCGGCCGCGCCGCCATCGGCTGGGACGACGTGCGGCAGTACCGCTGGGTCGTCTGGCCCAAGGGCTCGCCGATCCGCAAGGGGCTGGAGACGGCGCTGGCCGAGGCGGGGCTGAGCCTGCCGCCCAACCACATCGAGTCCAACTCGGTCATCGCCAACATCGCGCTGCTGCGCAACAGCGATGCGGTCGGCGTCGCCTCGCACCGTTCGGCGAGCGCGCTGGCGGACATGGGCCTGCTGAGCATCCTGCCCTTGCGGCTGCAATGCTTCGGGTCGGTGTCGATGTACTGGCGCCGGGACGAATACCGCCCGCGGTCGGTGGAACTGGCGCTGGATTGCATCCGCCACGTGCTGCGCGCACCCGGCGCGGTTCAGTGATTTCCCCTACATTCTCATCCGCTAAGAATATAAAGCTGGAAATTATCAAAAAATATTTATGATGGGCTCCATCCCGTGCGGAATGGGGAGCCGGACAGAGGCCCGCCCGCCGGCACGGTTCCGCCGCCGACCCGCTTCACCACGAGGGCCCATCCGCATGCAAGAAGACCACGCCGCCAAGGGCAGCGCCGAGCGAGTCCTGCATGTCCTGGCGACGCTGGCCCGGCTCGGGCGCGGCGCCACCATCGCCGAGCTGATGGAACTGACGGGCCTGGCGCAAAGTACGCTGTACCGCCAGCTGTCCCTGCTGCGGCGCTGGGGCTTCGTGATCGGGCGGGACAACGAATTCTCGCCCGGACCGATGTGCGTGCCCCTGGCCTGGGGGTTCGACCAGTCGTCGTTCCTCACGCACGAATCGCACGACAGGATGGAAGCGCTGTCCAGCCTCAGCGGGGAGTCGATCGGACTGCTCGTGGCCGTCAGGCACCAGATCGTCTGCCTGGACATGGTGGAAAGCCGGCACCCGCTGCGCTGTTCCTTCGTCAAGGGACGCATGCTGCCGCTCTGCAAGGGCGCTTCGGCCAAGGCGCTGCTGGCCTTCATGCACGCGGAACAGCGGCGCGTCGTGCTGGATCAGCTGCTGCGCGACCAGTTGCTGGACGACGCGTCGCGGGCCGACCTGGAACTCCAGCTGGAACGGATCCGAACCCAGGGATACGCCGTCTCCAACGGCGAGGTCGATATCGGCATCTGGGGCGCGAGCGCGCCGCTGTTCCAGCATCCCGGACACCCGGCCGTGGCCGTCATCACCATGATGGCGCCCGCGCTGCGGGCGCAAGGGCAGGAAGACCGTTTCATCGAAATGACCGTGCGCGGGGCGGCGCACATCTCGTCGCAACTGCAGGACCTTTGATCCCGAAACCACATACGCCCACACCGAGGAGACTTCCATGAAATTTTCCCAGACCCTTCGCATCACCCTGCTGGCCCTGGCATTGGGCGGCGCGCCGATCGCCGGCCAGGCGGCTTCCGACACCATCCGCGTGGTCACCGACCCCACGTTCCCGCCCATGGAGATGACCGTGGACGGGAAACGGACGGGCTTCGACATCGAACTGACCGAGGCCCTGGCCCAGGCCATGGGCAAGAAGATCGCCTGGACCGATATCGATTTCAAGGGCCTCATTCCCGCGGTGCTGTCCGGGCGGGCGGACGCCGCCATGTCGGCGATCTACATCACGGACGCGCGCAAGCAGGCCGTGGATTTCACGGATCCGTACTATGCCGGCGGGCTCGTGGTGCTGACCAAGAGCGGCGGCCCGATCAAGACCCTGAAGGACCTGGACGGCAAGCGCGTCACGGTGCAGGTCGGCACCAAGTCCGTGAACTACATGCAGCAGCACTATCCCAAGGTGCAGCGGGTCGAGGTGGAGAAGAACCAGGAGATGTTCAACCTGGTGGATATCGGCCGGGCGGATGCCGCCGTGACCGGCAAGCCCGCCGCCAAGCTGTTCGCGCAGCAGAATCCCGGCTTCACGGTGCTGGATGAGCAGATCACGACGGAGGAATACGGCATCGCCGTGAGCAAGAACGAGCCCGGGCTGACCAAGGACCTGAACCAGGCGCTCAAGACCATCCAGGCCAATGGCGTGTATCAGGGCCTGGTCGACAAATGGTTCGAGGGCAGGAAATGAATCTCGACTTCACCCCCGCGATCGTCGGCTGGGAAGACCTGCTGCGCGGCACCTGGGTGACGGTGGAGGTCACCGTGTGCGCGCTCCTGCTGTCCTGCTGCCTGGGGCTGCTGATCGGCATCGGCCGGCTGAATCCGCAGCGCAGGATCGTCTACAAGGTGTGCAGCGTCTACCTGTCCTGCTTTCGCGGCACGCCGCTGCTGGTGCAGCTCTTCATCTGGTTCTTCGGGCTGCCCCGGTTCGGCATCCTGCTGCCCGCCTTCGTCTGCGGGGTGCTGGGCATGGGGATGTATTCGGCCTCCTATGTGTCGGAGGTCGTGCGCGGCGCGATCCAGTCCGTGGACAAGGGACAGATGGAGGCCGCCCGGTCGCTGGGGATGTCTTCCACCCAGGCCATGCTCAAGATCATCCTGCCGCAGGCGATCGTGCGCATGATTCCGCCGCTGGGCAACGAGTTCATCGCCCTGATCAAGAATTCGGCGCTGGTGTCCCTGGTCACGATCCACGACGTCATGCACGAGGGGCAGAAGATCATCAGCGTGTCCTATCGTTCGCTGGAGGTCTATCTGGTGATCGCGCTGATCTACTGGATCCTCACCAGCGCCACATCGAAAATCCTGCGCCGCGTCGAACTGCGCCTGCAGGCCGGAGGCATGGTGCAATGAGTACGTCCGATGTCATGATCAGAATCAGCGATCTGCATAAATCATACGGCGACAACGCGGTCCTGAAAGGCGTCGACCTGGAGGTCGACCGGTCCCAGGTCGTGGTCGTCATCGGTCCCAGCGGCTCGGGCAAGAGCACCTTGCTGCGCTGCTGCAACGGCCTGGAGATCGCCCAGCGGGGCACCATCGACATCTGCGGCGAGCGCCTGCTCGACGCGGGCGCGCTGATGCCCGAAAAGGCGTTGAACCACCTGCGCACCCGCGTGGGCATGGTGTTCCAGTCCTTCAACCTGTTCCCGCACCTGACCGTGCTGGAAAACGTCACCATCGGCCCGCGCACCCTGCGCGGGGCCTCCGCCGCGCAGGCCGACGAGAAAGGGCTGGCGCTGCTGGCCAAGGTCGGGCTCGAGGCCAAGGCCCGGGCCATGCCCAACAGTCTTTCGGGCGGGCAGAAGCAGCGGGTGGCGATCGCCCGGGCGCTGGCCATGGAGCCGGAGGTCATGCTGTTCGACGAGCCCACGTCGGCGCTGGACCCGGAACTGGTCGGCGAGGTGCTGCAGGTGATGAAGCTGCTGGCCAAGGAAGGCATGACGATGATGGTCGTCACCCATGAAATGGGCTTCGCCCGGGAAATGGCGGACACCGTGGTCGTCATGGACTATGGCCGGATCATCGAGGCCGACCGGCCGGACGTCATTTTCCAGCAGCCCAGGCACGAGCGCACCCGCTCGTTCCTGCAGGCGGTACTCAGCAAGGGCCCCATGGAGGCGGGCGCATCATGAGCGACACACTCTGGACGGGGCGCGACGACGCGTCCGAAAGAGGGGACACCCGCAGGCTGCACCAGATCGTGCGCACCGGGCCGGACGGCTACGGGGCGGGGGACGCCGTCCTGCTGGGCTTCGCCAGCGACGCGGGCGTGCGGCGCAACCATGGCCGCCCGGGTGCCGCGAAGGGACCCGGGGCGATCCGCCGCATGCTGGCGGGCCTGCCCGCGCACGACCTGGAACGGTTCTGGGACGCGGGCGACGTGGCCTGCGAAGGCGACGCGCTGGAAGAGGCCCAGCAAGCCCAGGCGCGCAAGGTCGCCGCCGCGCTGGATGCGGGCGCGCGGCCCGTCACGCTCGGCGGCGGGCACGAGGTCGCCTGGGCCAGCTTCCAGGGGCTGGCCGCCCATCTGGAAGGAGAGGGCGGGGCGCCGCCGCGCATCCTGATCGTCAACCTGGACGCGCATTTCGACCTGCGCACCAGCCGGCCCGGATCGTCGGGGACCCCGTTCGACCAGATCCTGGAATACGGCCGCGACCACGGGCTGCCCATCCGCTACGCGTGCCTCGGCGTGTCGCCCGTGGGCAATACCCGGGGCCTGTACGATCATGCCCGGGCGCTGGACGTCTTCCACGTCGAGGACATGGACATGCAGGAGCGCCACCTGGCCGAGCGCCTGGAGCAGATCGACGGCCTGCTGGCCGAGGCCGACCTGGCGTACCTGACGATCGACCTGGACGTGCTGCCCGCCGGGGTGGCGCCCGGCGTGTCGGCGCCCGCCGCGCTGGGCGTGCCCCTGAGCGTCGTGGAAGCCTGCGTGCTGGCGGTCAAGCGCAGCGGCAAGCTGCGCCTGGCCGACATCGCGGAGATGAACCCGGACCACGACATCGACCAGCACACCGCCCGCGCCGCCGCCCGGCTGGCCTGGCATCTGCTGAGACCCTAGCGGATTCCCGAAGCGTCCCCGGCTCATGTCGACACTGTTCCGTGGCGGACCGGCCGCGACCCGGCTGCGCTTCATCCGCGCCGCCGAGCTGCGCGCGAGCCCCTGGAGGAACGGCGGCGGCGTCACGCGCGAGATCGCGGTCCATCCCGCCGGCGCGGGCATGGACGATTTCCTGTGGCGCGTCAGCGCCGCAGACGTCGCCACGCCCGGGCCGTTTTCGCACTGGGCGGGCGTCGACCGCGTGCTGCTCGTCACCCAGGGCGGCCCGGTCCACCTGATCCAGGAGCGCACGCAGCGGACCGTCGTCCTGCCGGCCGGCCGGGATTTCCGCTTCGCGGGAGAAGAGCCGTACCGCTGCGAGCTGCCCGCCGGCCCCGTGCGCGATTTCAACCTGATGCTGCGGCGGGCGAAGGCGCAGGGCCATGTGGAGGCGTGCCGCGGCGAGGTCGTCCGGCGCCTCGCGCCGGGACATTGGCTGTGGCACGGCTGGCATGGCGCCTACGAGGTCGACGTGCCGGGTCGCCTGAGCCGCGGCGTGCTGGAGGCGGGCGACTCGCTGCATCTTTCCGTGGCCGCGGGCGACCGCCCGGTCCTGAGGATGACGCCGAGGACCGGGGACGCCCGGCTGATCGTCGCGCGGATCGAGACCGCTTGAATTGCCGGCGCGAGCGGCAAGAATCAGCCGGGTTTCCCGTTTTTCCGCGGGTACGGCGCTCCGCCTTCGTTCTCCCAGCGCTTCGCGCAATCGCAGTCCTGGAGCGGCTCGCCGCATTGCGGGCAGAGCGGTTGCGATTCTTCGGGATGTTCGTGGTTCTTCCGTGCGGGATCGGGCCGGATGTCTTTCTCCGTCATGGCGTTTGCCTCCGGTATCAATGAGGGACGCGCGTCATCGGCGCCGCGCGTAGCGGGTGGCGGCAAACCGTGTTCCGACCAGGCAAAGCACGGTGACCGGCCACAGGAAAATCGTGAGCAGATAGACCAGCGGGTAGCCGATGAACCCGTCGGCCCATCGATGGTCGATATCGATGAAGAAAATAATGTAGGCCAGCATGATCACGGCTCCGATGATGACCCAGTTCAGGATGAACGACATGCCGTTACTCCTTTATTTGCCGAGGCGCTTGCGGATAGTGTGCTCCGACCGACGGGGCGGATCCATCCAGATAGAGTTCCGAGTGTGGATTTCTTTGACTTTACATAATATACATTATGCGAATTACATGGGGAGGATCCGGGGAATGGCCGGGTCCCGCGCGCCCGGTTCCAGGCCGTCCATGCGGCGGCCGGAAAAGCGCCCGCTGTTCTTCGAGCGCCCGCGCCGCCGATCACGGTAAGATGCCACTGTTTTTCCTCCAACGGCCCCGCGCATGAATCCATCCACCTTGATCGGCATCGTCGCCAGCATCCTGATGCTGGCCATCGTCCTGTTCCTGTCGGCCGAGGATCCGGGGTTGTTCGTCGACTGGCCGGGCCTGGGCATCGTGCTGATCGGGACGGCGGCGGCGACCTTCATCGCCTATCCTCTGCGCGAAGTCATGCGCATCTTCGGCCTGATCCGCAGCGTCGTGCACCACGAGCGCCTGGACGTCGACAAGGACCTGGAGGACCTGGTCGAGATCGCCCGCATCTGGATGCAGAGCGACATCCACGCCGTCGAGCAGGCGCTGGAACGCGTGTCCAGCCCCTTTCTGCGCAACGGCGTGCAGTTCGTGATCGACAACGTGCCCGAACAGGACATCCTGGATCTGCTGCAATGGCGCGTCGCCCGCATGAAGGCCAAGGAACACGCCGAGGCCCAGCTGTTCCGCACCATGGCGGGGTTCGCGCCGGCCTTCGGCATGGTGGGCACCCTGGTGGGCCTGGTCAATCTGCTGTTCCTGCTGGGCGACGGCGACATCACCGCCATCGGGCGGCAGATGGCCCTGGCGCTGATGACGACCTTCTACGGCGTGCTGCTGGCCAATCTGGTGTTCAAGCCCGTGGCGGTCAAGCTGGAACGCCGCACCGAGCAGCGCCTGATCCTGATGAACACCCTGATGCAGGGCATCTCCATGATGAGCCAGAAGCGCAGCCCGGCCCTGATGCGGGAAACGCTGAAGGCCTTCATCGCGGAAATCCGCGATGAGATCCGCGATCTGGAACCGGCCGCCGCGCCCAGGGAAAAGGAACCGGAACCCTCATGAGGCGCGGACCCGCCGAACCGAATCCGGCCCAGGCCATCGCCCAGCGCATGCGGGCGATGGAGGCCGAGCTGCACCAGGCCCGGCAGGCCCTGCGGCGCGACCGCAAGCGCGCGAGCGTCGCCGACCGCTGGGGCCTGGAGCAGGCGGCGACGGAATCGCCCCAGGAGGAAGGCTGGTTCATCACCTACCTGGACATGATGACCCTGCTGCTGGTCGCCATGATCGTGATGCTGGCGTTTTCGGGGTCCATCGGCAAGCGGGCCGCCGTGCCGGGCGTGGCCGCTCGGACGCAGGCGCCCGCGCCCGTGGCGCTGGCGCCGATTCCGGCGCCGGACGACATCGTCCCCTATTCCGCCGAGGACGCCGCGCGGGCATTCGACGCCCCGCCTCCGGCCGAGCCCGTGCATTCGCCGCTGTTCGGGACCTTTCCGGACCTCGAGCCCGCGAAGCCGCCCGTGCCCGCGGCGGTTGCCGCGACGCCGGCCCCGGAGGCCGCCGGCGGCCCCATGATGTTGGCGCCGATCCCGGCGCCGGACGACATCGCCCCCTATTCCGCCGAGGATGCCGCACTGGCCTTCGCCTCGCCGCCAGCACCCGCGCATGTGGACAAGACGGACGGAAATCCGCCGGCCGCGCCCGCCGCCGCGCCGGCTCCCGCCCCGGAAGAACCGTCCGAAGGCGCCGCCCTGGCGGCGTCCCTGCCGCTGGGCGAGCTGGGCCACGACGTCGAGGTGATCGTCAACCGGCGCTCCATCAGTTTCCGCATCAACAGCGAGATCCTGTTCGGCACGGGCCAGGCGGATCTCAGCCGCGAAGGCCTGTCGGTGCTGCAGCGCATGGCCAAGGTGCTGTCGGACGCCGGCTACGACATCACGGTCGAGGGCCATACGGATTCCGTGCCGGTGCGCAGCAACGCCCGCTATCCGTCCAACTGGGAGCTGTCCAGCGCCCGAGCCGGCAGCGTGGTGCGCTACCTGCAGGCCAACGGCATCGCCAAGGGGCACCTGAAGGCGGTGGGCTATGCCGACGCCCGGCCGATCGCCGACAACCGTTCCGCCGACGGCCGCGCGCGCAACCGCCGGGTCGAACTGGTGGTGGAAAAGTCGCACGCGGACCCGGACGAGGCCAAACCGGCCACGGGGGCCGTTCCGGCCGCCGGACGCGCCACGCCGAAGGCGGGCACGCCCTGAGGCGGATGCCGGCCCGCGCCTGCTTGCCTCAGTCGCGCGAGAACGGCTTGCCGTCGAAGTCGAGCGTGACCAGGTTGCCGTCCATCGGGCCCATGCCGGGAGAATTCAGGGGCATGCCGGGCGCCGCCGCGCCGCGCGTGTCCTTCGAGGCCAGCAGCTTGCGCACGGCCGAGGCCGGCACGTGGCCTTCGACGATCTGGCCGCTCGATTCCAGCCGCGCCGTGTGGCAGGACGCCAGTTCCATGGGCACGCCCAGGCGGGCCTTGACCGCCGCCATGTCGGACGAAGGCACTTCGCGCACGTCGAAGCCTTCGGCGCGCATGTGCTCGGCCCAGCCGTGGCAGCAGCCGCAATTCGGGTCCTGGTAGACGGTGACGGCCTCGCCCGCCTGGGCGTGGACGGACAGGGAAGCTCCCAGGGCGGCGGCCAGCAGGCCGAAGGCGAAGAGTCGTTTCATGCGTACCTCGGAATATGAGCAGGCCCGCGGGAAATCGGCGGGCCATGATGGATTGGAGCGTGAAAAGGCCGTTTGGTTCAATCGCGGCGGACCGCGCCTTGCGTGTGGGCAAGGATCCTAGATCTGCTCGAAGCGCTCGTAGTGGCGTTCCGTCGGGGTTTCCGTGTGCGACACGCCGGTCACCCGGGCGGCGGGCGGCCCCTGGAGCAGCCAGGACAGCATGCGGTCGACGGCGGCGCGGTCGCCCTGGATCAGGGTCTCGACCCGGCCATCGGGCAGGTTGCGCACCCAGCCGCCGAGCTTGAGCTGGTGCGCCTGGCGGACGGCGGCGGCACGGAAGCCGACGCCCTGCACGCGGCCCTCGACGAGGGCGGTCAGGGTTTCGAGGTCGTGGTGTTCAGGCAGGGATTTCATACGATCGTGGGTCGGAAAGCAATCGGGGTTTCAGCCAAGACCCAGGAGTCCGCTGAACCAGCCGTCGCGTCGCATGCATCCGTGGCTCCGGGCCGTCTGCCGTGTTGCTCATCCTCGCGATAGCTGCGGCTATCGCCGCGGTTCGCGCCTCGCATCCAACCCGAATCCACAGCGCCTGCTTTCCGCTCGGCTGGTTCAGTGGACTCCAAGGGATTGCTTGACCATTAAACTGTAACCGAAACGGGCCGTAAAAAGGTTCCCGGGGATGTTTCCGGAAAAGCCACCCGCCCTTCCGCGCCCTTCCCCGTCCGGCCTGCCGCGCGCTGGCGCCGATCCATCACCAGGACTTCGATCATTATGGGCATCCGTTCCTTATCCATCCGGGCCAAGCTGGTCCTGGCCTCCGCGGCCACCGTCGCCGTGGCCATGGGCCTGCTGGCCGCCGCCAACCTGTATTCCGCCCAGAACGCCGTCAGGGACCTCGTCGCGGCCCAGACGGAAAGCCTGATCAACAGCAACGCCCGGGAAATCGAAAGCTGGGCGCGGGACAAGATCTCGATCCTGTCGTCCGTCCAGCCGGTGGCGCTGACGGACGCGCCCGAGCCGTTCCTGCTGCAGGCGCAGCGCTCCGGGCGCTTCAAGGCCACCTACATCGGCTCCGCCGACAAGAAGATGAAGTTCGGCGAGGCGCTCAAGCTGCCGGACGACTACGACCCGACCACCCGGCCCTGGTATACCCTGGCCGCGCAGGCCGGCAAGCCGGTCCTGACCGCGCCCTACCTGGACGCGGCGTCCAACGGCCTGGTGCTCAGCGTCTCGGTCCCCGTGCAGGAGAACGGCAAGACCCGGGCCGTCATCGCGGCCGACATCGGCCTGGACGACATCGTCGCCAGCACGCGCGCGCTGCGCCCCACCGAGCACAGCTTCGCCTACCTGGTCGCCGGCGACGGCAAGATCATCGCCCACCCGGATGCGCAGCTGTCGCTGAAGCCGGCCACCGAGGTCTTCGCCGACTACGACATCCCCCGGCTGCAGCGCCTGGCGGACCAGCCCGGCGCACTGGCGGACGCCGGGAACGCCGCCGGCCGGTACTGGCTCAGCGCGCACCGCATCCAGGGCACCGACTGGACGCTGGCGATCGCCCTGGACCAGGGCGACATCCTGGCCGGGGTGCGCCACATGCGCCTGCAGGCCATCCTGACCGGCGTCGTCATGATCGCGCTGGCGGCGCTGGCCCTGGCCATCCTGACCCGCGCCCTGCTGCGCCGCCTGGGGCTGCTCAAGGACGCCCTGCAGAACATCGCCTCCGGCGAAGGCGACCTGACCCGGCGGCTGGACCAGGCGGGCCACGACGAGCTGGCCCAGGTCGGGGCCTCGTTCAACCAGTTCGTCGACAAGATCGCCGGCACCCTGCGCAGCATCCGCCAGACCACGGATTCCGTGCACCTGGCCTCGGACGAGATCGCCGCCGGCAACACCGACCTTGCCCGCCGCACCGAGGGCGCCGCCGCCAGCCTGCAGGAAACCTCCAGCTCCATGGAGGAACTGTCCAGCACCGTCAAGCAGACCGCCGATTCGGGCAACGCCGCGGTGCAGCTGGCCGACAGCGCCCGCGCCGCCGCCCGCGAAGGCGGCGAGCTGATGCACCGCGTGGTCGAGACCATGCAGGGCATGAACGAAAACGCGGCCCGGATCGGCGACATCATCGGCGTGATCGACAGCATCGCCTTCCAGACCAACATCCTGGCCCTGAACGCCGCCGTCGAGGCCGCCCGCGCGGGCGAGCACGGCGCCGGCTTCGCCGTGGTCGCCTCCGAGGTCCGCTCGCTCGCCCAGCGCAGCGCCCAGTCGGCCCGCGAGATCAAGGCCCTGATCGACACCAACGTGTCGCAGGTGGCGCATGGCGGCGAACAGGTCCGGCAGGCGGGCGCCGCCATGGACAGGATCGTGTCCGAAGTCCAGCGCGTGACGGACATCATCAGCGAGATCAAGGTCGCCACCAGCGAACAGAGCCTGGGCATCAGCCAGATCGAGATCGCCGTGCAGCAGCTCGACGGCATGACGCAGCAGAACGCCGCGCTGGTCCAGGAATCGGCCGCCGCGGCCGACAGCCTGCGCGACCAGGCGCGGATCCTCGCCCAGGCGGTGGCGGGCTTCAAGCTCGACGACGGCCCCGGATCCGGCCCGGCCGCCCTGCCCGCGCCGCGCGGCTGAAAGACCGGCGGGCCGGGGCTTCGGCCCGCCCGCCGGATCCCGCTTCCGACCGGATACCCCTTCGGGGCATCCGGTTTTTTGTCGCCACGGTCATAAAGACATAGCCCATCGGTCGTTCTCCCCCGAAGGGCCGGCTCCTAGAATGATCGCATCGTGCCGCCGGGCCGCCCCAAGGCAGAAAGCGCCCCCCGGGGGCAGCAAGCCGAAGGCGCAGCGCGGGGGCCTATTCTGCCGTGGGGCGCCCCGCCCCAGGTTCCATCCGATCCATTCGAGGCCCTCATGAGCAACGCATCCGTCCGCAAGCACACCGTGGTGATCGTCGGCGCCGGCACCGGCGGGACCACCGTCGCCGCCCAGCTCCGGCGCCAGGAGCCCGGCCTGGACATCGCCGTCGTCGACCCGTCCAGCCACCACGATTACCAGCCCGCCTGGACCCTGGTGGGTGGCGGCGCCTACAAGGCCGAGGACACCCGCCGTCCCCTGCACGACTGCCTGCCCGACGGCGTGCGCCACATCGCGCAGCGCGTGACCGCGCTGCTGCCCGACGAGCGCCAGGTGGAACTGGGGGACGGCAGCCGCGTGGCCTACGACTACCTGGTGGTGGCCGCCGGCATCCAGATCGACTGGAACGCCATCGACGGCCTGGCCGACGCCCTGGGCAAGAACGGCGTGACCAGCAACTACCGCTACGACCTGGCGCCCTACACCTGGGAACTGGTGAGCCGGTTCCAGGGCGGCACGGCGATCTTCACCCAGCCGGCCGGCGCGGTGAAATGCCCGGGCGCCCCGCAAAAGGCCCTGTACCTGGCGGCCGACGAGTTCCGCCGCCGGGGCGTGAAGGCCGACAGCCTGCAGTTCCGCACGGCCGGCGCCTCGGTCTTCGGCGTGCCCTTCTACGCCCAGGCGCTGGACAAGGTGATGGCATCCTACGGCGCCCAGCCGCGCTTCGGCCAGAACCTGGTCCAGGTGCGCGGCGAGGAAAGGATCGCCGTCTTCGAATCGGTGGTGGACGGCGAAAAGGTGCGCGAGGAAGTCGCCTACGACCTGCTGCACGTCGTGCCGCCGCAAGGCGCGCCCGACTTCATCCGCAACAGCCCGCTGGCCGACGCCGGCGGCTGGCTGGAGGTGGACAAGCACACGCTGCGCCACACGCGCTATCCCAATGTGTTCGGCCTGGGGGACTGCACCTCGACGCCCAACAGCAAGACGGCCGCCGCCATCAAGAGCCAGGCGCCCGTGCTGACGCTCAACCTGCTGAGCGTCCTGCGCGGCGCCGGCAACGTCGAAAGCTACGACGGCTACGCCGCCTGCCCGCTGACGACGTCGCGCGGCAAGGTCCTGCTGGCCGAATTCACCTACGGCGGCACGATCACGCCCAGCTTCCCGTTCGACCCGCGCGTCCCGCGCCGCTTCTACTGGTGGCTCAAGCGCAGTTTCATGCCCTGGTTCTACTGGAACATCCTGCTCAAGGGGCGCGGCCTGCCGGTGACGCACCGCACGCGCAGTTTCCCGGCCGGCGTGCCTTCGGTCCAGCCCTGACACGCGTTCGACCGGCGAGCCCCGGACCGTCCCGCATGCGGCGGTCCGGGGCTCGCCCGTTCAGGGGCCGGACGCCCCTACCCCCGGACCAGCAGCACGGACAGGGAGGTCGGCTCGATGATCGTGGTGCCCGTGAAGGGCCGGTCGAACGAGGCGATCAGATAGAGGGTGGCGCCGAAGCCCAGCGAAAACAGCGCCAGGGACAGGGCCAGCGGCCGGCGATGGCCCATGTGCAGTTCGCTCAGCACGCAGGCGGCCACGAACAGCAGCACCAGCACCGCGGCCCACTTCGTCGGCAGCACCCGGCCGTGCGAGACCAGCAGGCGCTGGTTGCGGGCGTTCTCGATGTCCGTCGTGTAGCGCCGCAGCGCCTCGGCGGCGCGCTGCAGGCCGAGCTGGTCGGTGCCGGCCTCGATCCGCACCGAGGTGACCATCAGGGTCTCCAGCTGGTCCTCGGCGATCTGGCTCGACCGGCCGTCGCCCATCAGGGGCCATTCGACCTCGATGACCTCGCGGATGTAGTCGTCGAGCACGCCCGTGACCTGCTCGCGCAGGTCGGCCGGCAGGAACTTGGCGACGCGCAGCGTGTCGGCCACGGCGATGGCCTCCTGTTCCACGGCGGTGCGGCCCTTGGCGTCCTGCTGCCAGATGTCGGAGGCCACGAAGGCGATCACGATGCCCGTGGGCAGCAGGATGCCCGACAGCATGGTGTTGACCATGTTGGGGCCGTGCGCGCCGGTCGGCCACAGGCGGCGCAGGACGCTCATGAAGGTCAGGGCGGCGGCCGAGAGGCAGCCCACCAGCAGCACGCAGACGGCGAACATGGCCCATTCGGGCAGGTCATACATGAAGTCGGACACGAGGCCCTCGCTGGATGTGGGCGGGTGCCGGCCCGCCGGGATCGGACATGGACGTCAGAGGAGTGTCAGAGGACGTCCCGGATCGTTTCGAAGGGGCGGCACAGGCGCGTCCCCCGGTCGGTGACGACGAAGGGCCGGTTCAGCAGGACGGGATGCCGCTCGATGGCGTCGAGCAGTTGTTCGTCCGTCAGCGCGGGATCCGACAGCCCCAGGGTTTCGTAGGCGGGCTCCTTGGCGCGCAGGGCTTCGCGCACCGTCAGGCCCGCCGCCCGGATCAGTTCGCGCAGTTCGTCGCGCGGCGGCGGGGCGCGCAGGTATTCGACCACCTCGACGGGCCGCCCCGTGGCCTGGAGCGTCTCCAGCGCCTTGCGCGACGTGCTGCAGCGCGGGTTGTGGTAGATTCTGATCATGCGGACTCCCCCGGGTGAAAGCCCCCATTATCCACGATCCGGCCGCCCGCAATCGGCCGCCCGGATCCCGAACGCCGCGCCCTCCGCCACGATGTCCCTGCCGATGACCATGCCGCTCGAACGCCGTCCCCTCTTCTTTCCGCGCGCCGGCCTGCCGGCCGCCGCCCTGGCGCTGAGCCTGGCGCTGGCCGGCTGCGCCAGCGGCCCCTCCGACAATCTCAGCCTGGTGCCGGCGCAGCTCGACCAGCAGACCAGCCAGGACGGCCTGTTCACGCAGCCGGTGAAATGGTCGCGCGAGCGGCCGGGCTGCCGGGGCGAATGCCCGTCGCTGACGGTCGATTCCCTGGCATTCCCGGGGCATCCCCGCCTGACGGAACTGGTCGACCACGCCCTGGCGGCCATGACCTGGGTCGATACGCGGAGCGCCGCGCCCTACGACACCCTGGACGGTTTCGAGGCCTATTACTGGAAGACCGCCGGCGCCCGCGACGAGGTCCGGCTGACGGCGCGGACGCGCTATCGCAACGACCGCCTGACCGTGGTCGAACTGGACGCGGGCCAGTACCGGACCGGCATGGCCCACGGCATGACCGGGTCGCAGCTGCTGAACTGGGACAATGCGTCGGAAAAGGCCCTGACGATCGACAACCTGCTGGCGCCGGGCGCGCGTCCGGCCTTCGACGCGGCGCTGCGCGCCGAGCATGACCGCTGGCTGGATCAGCATGCGGACGCCATCGACAACCGGGACAATTTCAACCGCATGTGGCCTTTCGCGCCCAGCGACAACGTGGGGCTGACCGACCTGGGCGTGCTGGTCAAATACCAGCCCTACGAGATCGCGCCCTATGCCTGGGGGCAGCCGGAACTGCTGATCCCCTACGACCGCCTGCGGGACATCCTGCGCTCGCCATTCCTGCCGCCCCGCTCCTAGGCCCTGGCGCGCGGCCGCGTGCCGTGCGGCGCCTGGCTCGCGGCACGCGCACATACGCATATAGCGGCGCCGCATAATGTGCGGCGTTCATATCGTTGGACGAAACGATTCGTTCTGTCCCGGGAAGGAACGCTTTAACCTGAGCCCTCGTCAATCATACCGAGGGCTCCTTTCCATGCGATTCCGATTCCTGCTTCCCCTGGCCGCCCTCAGCCTGGCGAGCGCCGCGCACGCCGCCGACGTCACGCTGCTGAACGTGTCCTACGACCCCACGCGGGAACTGTACCAGGCCTACAACGCGGCCTTCGCCAAGTACTGGCGGGACAGGACCGGCGACCGCGTCACGATCCGCCAGTCGCACGGCGGCTCGGGCAAGCAGGCGCGCTCGGTGATCGATGGCCTGCAGGCCGACGTGGTCACCCTGGCGCTGGCGCCGGACATCGACGCCATCGCCGAACGCGGCTCGATCCGCAAGGACTGGCAGCAACAGCTGCCGCTGAACAGCGCGCCCTACACGTCCACCATCGTCTTCCTGGTGCGCAAGGGCAACCCCAAGGGCATCCATGACTGGAACGATCTGGTCAAGCCGGGCGTGCAGGTCATCACCCCCAACCCCAAGACGTCCGGCGGCGCCCGCTGGAACTATCTGGCGGCCTGGGGCTATGCGCTGCGCCAGCCCGGCGGCGACGAAGCCAAGGCGCGCGAATTCGTCGGCAAGCTCTACCGCCAGGTGCCGGTGCTGGACTCGGGCGCGCGCGGTTCGACCACGACCTTCGTCGAACGCGGCATCGGCGACGTGCTGCTCGCCTGGGAAAACGAGGCCTTCCTGGCCATCGAGGAACTGGGACCCGACAAGGTGGACATCGTCGTCCCCTCGGTCAGCATCCTGGCCGAGCCGCCCGTGGCGGTGGTGGACAAGGTCGTCGACGCGCGCGGCACCCGCGCCGTGGCCCGGGCCTACCTGGATTATCTGTATTCCGAGGCCGGCCAGGAGATCGCGGCGAAGAACCATTACCGCCCCACCCTGAAGGCGGTCGCCGACCGGCACGCGCAACAGTTCCCCCGGCTGTCGCTGTTCACCATCGCCGACGTGACGCCGAGCTGGACCGAGGCGCAGAAGACGCACTTCGCGGATGGCGGCGTGTTCGACCAGATCTACCAGCCGAACGCGCGATAAGGCCATGTCGACGACGTTCGCCGCGCGCGCTCCCGCCGCGCACCGGGTCCTGCCGGGCCGCAACCTGACGCTGGGCCTGACGCTGACCTATCTGTGCCTGGTGGTCCTGCTGCCCCTGTCGGCCGCGTTCCTGACGGCCTCATCCCTCAGCGCAGAGGCTTTCTGGAAGGCGGTCACGGCGCCCCGGGTGCTGGCTTCGTACCGCCTGAGCTTCGGCGCCGCGCTGCTGGCGGCGGCCGTGAACGCGGTCTTCGGCGGCATCGTGGCCTGGGTCCTGGCGCGCTACGACTTCCCCGGCAAGCGGCTGGTCGACGCGCTGGTGGACCTGCCCTTCGCCCTGCCCACGGCCGTGGCCGGGATCGCCCTGACCACACTGTACGCGCCCAACGGCTGGCTGGGCGGGCTGCTGGCGCCGCTGGGCATCCACGTGGCCTTCAAGCCGCTGGGCGTGGTGGTGGCGCTGGTCTTCATCGGCCTGCCCTTCGTGGTGCGTACCGTCCAGCCGGTGCTGGAGGACATGGCCCCCGAATACGAGGAAGCCGCCAGCAGCCTGGGCGCCTCGCGCGCGCAGGTCTTCGTCCGCGTGGTGTTTCCCGCCATCCTGCCCGCCCTGATCACCGGCTTCGCCCTGGCCTTCGCGCGCGCGGCGGGTGAATACGGCTCGGTGATCTTCATCGCCGGCAACATGCCGATGGTCTCGGAAATCGCGCCCCTGCTGATCGTCACCAAGCTGGAGCAATACGACTACGCGGGCGCCACGGCGATCGCCGTGGTGATGCTGGGAATTTCCTTTCTGCTGCTGCTGGCCATCAACCTGCTGCAGGCCTGGGTCCGGCGGCGTTCGACCGGCCAGGCCTGACACGAGTGTGCTGAATCCATGACCTCCATCGTTCTCGACTCCCCGCCCCTGTCCGCCGCCGCGCGGCCGGCCGCCGAAGGCCGGCTCGTCCAGTGGGCGTTGATGGGGACGGCGTTCTCCTTCCTGTTCCTGTTCCTCTTCATTCCCCTGGCGGCGGTCTTCCACGAGGCCCTGGGCAAGGGCTGGGAAGCCTGCCTGGCCGCGGTCGCCGAGCCCGACGCGCGGGCGGCCATCCGCCTGACGCTGGTCGCGGCCGGGATCGCCGTGCCGCTGAACCTGGTGTTCGGGGTCTGCGCCGCCTGGGCCGTCACCCGCTTCCAGTTCCGGGGCAAGAACCTGCTCATCACCCTGATCGACCTGCCCTTTTCCGTATCCCCCGTGATCGCCGGCCTGATCTACGTGCTGATGTTTGGCGCCCAGGGCTGGTTCGGCCCCTGGCTGCAGGCGCACGGCATCCAGATCCTGTTCGCCGTGCCGGGCATCGTGCTGGCCACGGTCTTCGTCACCGTGCCCTTCGTCGCGCGCGAGCTGATCCCGCTGATGCAGTCCCAGGGCTGCGAGGAGGAGGAGGCCGCCATCGTGCTGGGCGCCTCGGGCTGGCGCGTCTTCTGGCACGTCACGCTGCCCAACATCCGCTGGGGGCTGTTCTACGGCGTGATCCTGTGCAACGCGCGCGCCATGGGGGAATTCGGCGCGGTGTCGGTGGTGTCGGGCCACATCCGCGGCCTGACCAACACCCTGCCCCTGCACGTGGAAATCCTCTACAACGAATACAACTTCGCGGCCGCCTTTTCGGTGGCGTCGCTGCTGGCGCTGCTGGCCCTGCTGACGCTGGCCCTGAAATCCCTGGCCGAATGGCGCCTGCGCGCCCAGGCCGCCCGAACCGCATCGGAGCAATCCTCATGAGCATCGAAGTCCGCCACATCCACAAGCAGTTCGGCGCGTTCACGGCGCTGGACGACGTATCCCTGGCCTTTCCGGACGGCCGGCTGACCGCGCTGCTGGGGCCGTCGGGCTGCGGCAAGACCACGCTGCTGCGCATCATCGCCGGCCTGGAGCATCCCGACGGGGGCCAGGTCCTGCTGGAAGGCCAGGACGCATCCCGCACGCACGTGCGCCAGCGGCAGGTCGGCTTCGTGTTCCAGCACTACGCCCTGTTCAAGCACATGACGGTGTTCGAGAACGTCGCCTTCGGCCTGCGCGTCAAGCCGCGCGGACAGCGGCCGGACGAGCGCCGGATCCGCGAGAAGGTCATGGGGCTGCTGGAACTGGTGCAGCTGGACTGGCTGGCCGACCGCCGGCCGGCGGCCCTGTCGGGCGGCCAGCGCCAGCGCATCGCCCTGGCCCGCGCCCTGGCGGTGGAGCCGCGCGTGCTGCTGCTCGACGAGCCCTTCGGCGCGCTGGACGCCAAGGTCCGCAAGGAACTGCGGCGCTGGCTGCGCCGCCTGCACGACGAACTGCACATGACCAGCCTGTTCGTCACGCACGACCAGGAGGAAGCCCTGGAGGTCGCCGACGAGGTCGTCATCATGAACAAGGGCCGGGTCGAGCAGCAGGGCGCGCCGCAGGCGGTGTACGACAGGCCGGAGACGGCCTTCGTCTACGGCTTCCTGGGGCACGTGAACCTGTTCCACGGCCGGGTGCGCGACGGCCGGCTGCACACCGGCGGCGCAGCCCTGGACATGCCGGGCCTGGAAGGCGCGGCCGACGCGCCGGGGACGGCCTACGTCCGGCCGCACGACATCCAGATCGAGCCGCTGCCGGCGGCGGACCAGCCGGCGGCCGACCGGGGCCTGCTGGTGAACCTGCAGCGGGCGCACGCCTTCGGACCGCTGGCGCAACTGGAGCTGCGGCGCGAGGACACCCAGGAAATCATCGAGGTGGTCATGCCCAGCCTGGAGTTCGACCGGATCCGGGCGCAGGGCCACCGGCGCTTCATCGCCCGGCCCCGCCAGGCGCGGGTGTTCCTGAACTAGATCGGAATCCGGGCCGCGCGCGCCGGCCCCGAGGGCGGGCCGGGTCATGCCCGGGAGCCGCCTACCGGCCCTGCGGCGTGTCCTCGAAACGGCCGAGGTCGAAGTAGCGCGAGAACGAGGACGCATCCTCCGCGCCCGCCTTGGCTTCCGGCGCCGGCGCGGCCGCCTGCGGCGCCTGGGCCGGCGCGACCGCGCCCGCCGCGCCGCCCTGCCGCCCCTGCGCCCTGCGGGCGGCGGCCTCGTCCAGGCCGGCGGCCAGGGACTGGTGGTTGCGCTTGCGCGCCCAGTCCGCCGCCGTCTCGTGGGCGGCGTTGAACATGGTGGGATCCGCCCCGTGCGCCAGCAGCAGGCGGACGATGTCCGGCTTGCCGGACAGGGCCGCCATCATCAGCGGCGTGGTGCCGTCCGGGCCGGGCGCGTTGACGATGGCGCCCTGCTCGATCAGCATGCGGGCCGTGTCCACCTGGGCCTTGGACGCGGCATAGTGCAGCGGCGTCCATCCCAGGCGGTTGACCTGGGCGCCCGCGGCGATCAGCGCCCGGGCCCGGTCGGTCTGGCCGAGGATGCACAGATACATCAGCGCCGTTTCGTCCCGGGCGTTGGGTTCGTCGATCCGCACGTCGGGCGCCGCGCGCAGGGCGTCGAACACCTTCCAGGACTGGTCCCGCGCGGCCTGGGTCAGCGCGGGATTGCCCAGGGCGTTGAGCGCGTTCGGGTCGGTGTAGCGCAGCAGCATGCCCTGCACGGCGGACACGTCGTCGCGGCGGATGGCCGACCACCAGTCGGCCGTCGGCGCCTGCTGGGCGAGGACCGCGGGCGGCGCGCCGGCGCCCAGGGCCAGGATCAACGCCAGGCCGGCCAGCCGGCCGCGCCGGGCGCCGGGTCGAACGAGAGTGGACAGGAACATGGCGGAAGACCTCCGTCGGCGGGAATGAAGACAGGCGGCCCGGATGGCGGGCCGGGGTTCAGGCGGGCATGGCGGCCTTGTCGAACAGGCGCCAGTAGTTGTCGGCGCTCGCCTGCTCGATTTCGGCGACGGGCACGCCGCGCAGTTCGGCGATCTTTTCGGCGACGTGGATCACCCGGGACGGATCGTTCATCTTGCCCCGGTACGGCACCGGCGCCAGGTAGGGGGAATCGGTCTCGATCAGCAGCCGGTCCAGGGGCACCTTGCGGGCGACGTCCTGGATCTGGGCGGCGTTCTTGAAGGTCACGATACCGGACAGGGAAATGTAGAACCCCAGGTCCAGGGCGCCCCGCGCGACTTCCCAGGATTCGGTGAAGCAGTGCATGACCCCGCCCGGGGCGCGTTCCTCGCGCATCAGGCGCAGGGTGTCCTCGGCGGCGGCGCGGGTGTGGATGATGAGCGGCAGCCCGGTTTCGTGCGCCGCGCGGATGTGGGTGCGGAACCGTTCGCGCTGCCATTCCAGCGGTTCGCTCTGGCGATAGTAGTCGAGCCCGGTCTCGCCGATGGCGACGACCCGGGGATGGGCGGCGCGGCCGACCAGGTCGTCGAGGGTCGGCTCGGCGCCGTCGTCGTCCTCGGGGTCATTGTCCGGGTGCACGCCCACCGAGGCCCGCAGGAAGGGGTGCCGTTCCACCAGTTCCATCAGGCCGGGCCAGTCGCGCAGATTGACGCTGACCACCAGGGCATGGCCCACGCCGGCCGCCCGCATGCGCTCCAGCACGTCCGGCAGTTGAGCCCGCAGGTCGGGAAAGTTCAGATGGCAGTGGGAATCGATGTACATGGTGGCAATGGAATCTATCGGGGCCGCACCGATTGCAGCAGGGTGCGGGCGGCGTGGTCGGCCAGCAGCTTGGGATTGAGGGCGTGGCGCGCCAGGCGCCGCTGTTCGCGCAGCCAGTCCGCCGCGCGGGCCAGGGCCGCCGGATCCAGGTTCCGGGCGATCGCGGCGATCCGCGCCGCCTGTCCGGGATGATAACGCGGCGGCAGGCCGTGCGCGCCCAGGCTCAGGTCCAGCCACAGGCGCTGGAAGCCGTCCACCCAGTCGGCCGGCTCGGCGGCCTGCAGCGCATCGGCCAGCGCGGCGCTATCGCCGCCGCCGCTCGCCTGTTCCAGGAACAGGTCCAGCCAGACGGGCGTCACGGGCCGCCCTTCCCGCGCCTGCTCCAGCGCCAGCAGCGGCGCGCCGCCGGCGGCGGCCAGCCGGGCGGCGGCGTCCTTCACGCCCTGCGACTCCAGCCAGGCCAGCGATTCGGCGGCGGGCGGCACCGCCAGCGGCAGCCGCCGGCAGCGCGACACCAGGGTCGGCAGCAGGCGGTCGGGCGCCTGGGCCGACAGCAGGAACACCGTGTGCTCGGGGGGTTCCTCCAGGATCTTCAGCAGGGCGTTGGCCGCGATGGTGTTCAGGGATTCGGCCGGATACAGCAGGGCGACGCGCCAGCCGCCCCGGTGGGTGGCCGTGTTGAACCAGGGCAGCAGGCTGCGGATCTGTTCGATGCGGATCTCGCGCGAGGGCTGCTTCTTGGCGTCCTCGGCGACGTCCAGGGCGCCCTCGCGCACGGCCTGGGCGTCGGGCCGGATGCGGCGCAGATCCGGATGATTGCCGGCCGCCACCCAGCGGCAGGCCTGGCATTCGCCGCAGGCCAGGCCGTCGCGGGGGGATTCGCACAGCAGGCTGGCGGCCCCCGCCAGGGCGAATTCCATCTGGCCGCAGCCGGGCCGGCCGTGGATCAGCCAGGCGTGGGCGAAGCGTTCGCGCGTGGCCAGCCAGCGGCGCGCCGGTGCCTGTTGCCAGGGCAGGAAGTCCATCATGCCGGATCCTGCTTGCCGGGCGCAGGCGCGTAGCCGCGCGCGCGCAGCAGCCCGTCCAGGATGCCGTCCAGTTCGGTGCGGATGTCCTCGATGCTCCGACGGGCGTCGATCGTCCGGAAGCGCTCCGGATCGGCCGCAGCCCGGGCGTGGTAGGCCTGGCGGGTGCGCTCGAAGAAGGCGGCGTCCTCGCGCTCGAAGCGGTCGGCGTGTTCGCGCCCTTGCGACAGGCGTTCGCGGGCGGTTTCCAGCGGCACGTCGAACAGCAGGGTGCAATCCGGCCCCCTGCCCTGCTGCACCCAGTCCTCCAGGATGCGGACGGGCTCCGCGCCCAGGGCGCGGCCGCCGCCCTGGTAGGCGAACGAGGCATCGGTGTAGCGGTCGCACAGCACCCACCGGCCGTGTTCCAGAGCGGGCAGGATGCGCGTGCGCCAGTGCTCGTTGCGGGCGGCGAACATCAGCAGGGTCTCGGTGCGCAGGTCCATGGGACGGTGCAGCAGCAGTTCGCGCAAGGTTTCCCCCAAGGGAGTGCCGCCGGGTTCGCGGGTGGACAGCAGGTCCACCCCGGCCCGGCGCAGCCGGTCCTCGATCCAGGGAATGTGGGTGCTCTTGCCGGCCCCGTCCAGGCCTTCGAGCGTGATGAAGCAGGCGCTCCGGGTCATGAGGCTACCGTTTCAGGATGTATTTGCCGACGGCGCGGTTGTGCGCCGCCAGGTCGGTGGAAAATTCGCTGGTGCCGTCGCCCCGCGACACGAAATACAGGTATTTGTGCCGTTCCGGATGCAGGACCGCCTCCAGGGCGGCGTTGCCGGGGCTGGCGATGGGCGTGGGCGGCAGGCCCGCGCGGGTATAGGTATTCCAGGGGGTGTCGCGTTCCAGGTCCTTCTTGCGCAGGCGGCCCTGGTAGTCGGCGCCCAGGCCGTAGATGACGGTCGGGTCGGTCTGCAGCGGCATGCCGATGCGCAGGCGGTTGATGAACACGCCGGCGATGCGCGCCCGGTCGGCGCCGTGGCCGGTCTCCTTTTCGACGATGGAGGCCAGGATCAGGGCCTGGTACGGGGTTTTCAGCGGCAGGTCGCGGTCGCGTCCGGCCCAGGCGCGTTCCAGCGTCTGCCGGCCGGCCTCGGCGGCGCGGCGCAGGATGTCCAGGTCGGAACTGCCCGGCGCGAATACATAGGTGTCGGGATGGAACAGGCCTTCGGGCGCGTCGGCCTCCAGCCCCAGGCGCCGGATCAGGGCCTGGTCGTCCATCCCCCGCGTGTCGTGGCGGACCTGGGGATCGGCGTCCAGCGCCGCGCGGATCTGGGCGAAGGTCCAGCCTTCGGGGAACGTCAGGCGCGTCTGGGTCATGTCCCCGTTGGCCATGCGTTCCAGCAGCAGCCAGGGGGTATCGCCCTCGCGGGCTTCGTAGGCGCCGGCCTTCAGCAGTTTGTCGCGGCCGCTCAGGCGGGCCAGCCAGGCGAAGGCCTCGGGCTGGATCTCGATGCCCGCGTCCCGCATCGCCTGGGCGATCTGGCGCGGCGTGCCGCCGGCGTCGATGAGGTAGTCCACGACGGGCGCCCGCATGGGCACGGGCCGCTTCCAGCCCCACCAGACCGCCGAGGCGATGACCGCCGCCGCGGCCAGCAGGCCGAGGATCAGCAACCAGAGGATGAGTTTTTTCATCGCCGGGCCGTCCCGAGACGAAAAGCGCCCCCCTCTCTGGGGGGCGGCAAGCCGGCGGCGCAGCGTGGGGAGACCGTGTTCATGCCCGCCAGTTTAACGAACTGGCGCGGCGGGCGGCGGACGTCGTGTTCAGAGGCTGCCCATCAGCCACTGCACGCCCAGGCTGCTGAGCGACACGGCCGCCCACACGCCCAGACCGAGCAGCAACGGGCGGGCGCCGGCCAGCGCCATGCGGCGCAGGTCGGAGGACAGTCCGATGGCGGTCAGCGCCATGATGATGAGGAATTGCGAGAGCAGGTGCAGCGGCCCGAGCAGCGCTTCGGGGATCAGGCCCAGGCTGCGCGTCGCCGAGGCCGCCAGGAACCAGAGGATGAACCAGGGAAAGATCGTGGCCAGGGACACCCGGGTTTCCGAGTGCTGGTTGCGCCAGGCCACCCAGAAGGCGATGACGATGCAGACCGGGATGATCAGCGTCGCGCGGGTGAGCTTGACGATGGTGGCGATGTCTCCCGCCGCCACGCTGTAGCTGTAGCCCGCCGCCACCACGGAGGACGTGTCGTTGATGGCGGTCCCGGCCCACAGGCCGAAGCCGTGGTCGCTCAGGCCCATCCAGTGGCCCAGGGGCGGGAACAGCAGCACCGCCACGACGTTGAAGAGGAAGATCGTCGAAATCGACAGGGCGGTCTCGTGGTCGTCGGGCTTGATGATCGGCGCCACCGCCGCGATGGCCGAACCGCCGCAGATCGCGGTGCCGACCCCGATCAGGGTGCACAGGTGCCCGCCCAGCTTCAGCCAGCGTCCCAGCAGCCAGGCGGCCAGGAACGCCGTGGACAGCGTGATCAGGGTCACGGCCAGGGACGAGGCCCCGGTCTTCAGGACCTGGCCGAAGCTCAGGCCGAAGCCCAGGCCGATGATGGACCATTTCAGCACCTGGCGGCTGCTGAAGACCACGCCCGGGGTGAAGATCGGGGACAGGCCCAGCACGTTGCGCCAGAGCATGCCCAGCAGGATGCCGAACACGGGGCCGCCGATGAGCGGGAAGCGGGCGCCCAGCCACCAGGCCGCCAGGCCCAGGCCCGCGGCGAGCAGCAGGCCGTACCACAGCGAAGGGGTGCGCGAGGAGCCGCGGGACCGCGCCTGGGCGGCGGAGCGGCCGGTGGCCGACGGCAGGGGATGCGGAACGGCGGAAATGGGCTGCATGCTGGAGGCTCGTGGACGGATGGAAACTGACGGCCATTCTAGGCATGGGTTATGAATAAATAAATTCAAATCATTTTAGTGAATACATAAGAAATATTTAATCATCCAGGGCCGGCCGGACCGGCCGGCGGGCCCGGCGCCGGTTCGCGCTATCCTATGCGGCCCGCCCCTTTCCGCCGCCCCGTTTCCACCATGTCGCCCAGCGTTGATCTCGTCTACGGCGCCGTCCTGGCCTCCGCCCTCTTCCATGCGGCCTGGAATGCGCTGATCAAGGGCAGTCCCGACAAGCTGCTGAGCGCCGTCGGCATCACGGGCGTGGCGACGCTGATCGCCGCGCTCGCCCTGCCCTGGCTGCCGCGGCCGGCGCCGGCCAGCTGGCCCTTCCTGCTCGCCTCGCTGGTCCTGCAGGTGGTCTACATGCGGCTGGTCGCGCGCATCTACCGCGTGGCCGACATGAGCATCGGCTATCCCGTGATGCGGGGCACCGCGCCGCTGCTGGTGGCGCTGGCTTCCGCCCTGTTCCTGCACGACGCGCCGGGGCCGGTCGCGCTCGCGGGCGTGGCCACGATCTGCGCCGGCATCCTGTGCATCGGCCTGCCCGGCGGCGCGCGGCCGCGCAGGTCCGGCGGGCTGGGGCTCGCCCTGCTGAACGCCGTGGTGATCGCGGGCTACACCCTGGTGGACGGCACGGGGGCCAGGCTCTCGCAGGCGCCGGCCAGCTACACGCTGTGGATCTTCCTGCTGCAGGGCGCCGTCATGACCGGCATGGTCCTGCCCCGCCGGGCCCGGGACCTGGCGCGCCATTTCCGGGATCACTGGCGCGCGGCCGCGCTGGGCGGCTGCGGCACCGTGATCTCCTACGGCGTGGCGCTCTGGGCCATGACCCTGGCGCCCATCGCCATCATCGCCGCGCTGCGCGAGACCTCGATCCTGTTCGGCATCCTGATTTCGGGCCTGTTCCTGGGCGAGCGCCTGACGCCCGCCCGCATCGCGGGCGCCTGCGTCCTGGTGCTGGGCGTGATCGTGCTGCGTCTGGCCCCATAGACTCGGGGCCGGCCGGCCCCGCCTGCCCGGGCGTGGCGCCATGAATCCCGGAAAATCCGGTTTGGCATCAGCATTTACCCTAGATTCCCCCTGCCGGGTTCCAGGCGATTGCAGGCGATCAGTCAATGTTTACGCGACTTTTGAATGATCTGGATCAAATTCCGGAATATTCTGGCTCTAAAGTTCGAAGCAAACTGGACCTAGTTTACTTGGCGGACTATGGGCACCATGGACGAACAAGAGCCGCGCTGGAACAGATCCACGGACTGGCATCCGACGCGCCTTCCATAAAGGAGACGACCGTGAAACCATCATTTCGCTTCATTCGCAAGCTGACCGTGCTGGGCGTTGCCGCGGGGGCCCTGAGCCTGAGCTGCGGCGCCTTCGCCGCGACCAAGGTCGTGGTCGGCTATCAGCAGATCGTAGGCCCCTTCGTCAGCGCCATCGCCGATGGCAGCTTCGACAAGGCGCTCCAGGCGGCCGGGTATGAAGTGGACTGGCGCCAGTTCAGCTCGGCGGGCGACATCTCCAGCGCATTCGCCTCGCGCGACGTGCCCGTGGGCGTGCTGGGATCCACCGGCATCACGGCGGCCGTGACGCGCGGCGTGGACATGCAGCTTTTCTGGGTCCTGGACAACATCGGCAAGTCGGAAGCCCTGATCGCGCGCAACGGCTCCGGGATCGAAAAGCCCAAGGACCTGGTGGGCAAGAAGGTCGGCGTGCCTTTCGTGTCGACCTCGCACTTCCACCTGCTGCTCGCCCTGAACGACATCTGGCGCATCAAGGCCAACGAGGTGCAGATCCTGAACATGCAGCCGCCGCAGATCGTGGCCGCCTGGCAGCGCGGCGACATCGACGCCGCCTACGTCTGGCCGCCCGCGCTCACGGAAATCATGAAGACGGGCAAGGAAATCGCCAATTCCGAGGAGATCGGCGCCAAGACCGTCCCCACCTTCGACGGCATCGTGGTCGACAAGGCATGGGCCGCCAAGAATCCCAAGTTCATGGCCGCCTTCACCGAGGTCCTGGCCAAGTCCTACCAGGGCTTCGACGCGCGCAAGGGCTCCCTGACGCCGGATTCCCCCGAGATCAAGGGGATCGTGAAGATGATCGGCGGCACGCCCGCCGACATCGTCAGCGCCATGAACCTGCTGCTCTTCCCCGACGTGAAGGAACAGGCGTCCAACGTCTGGCTGGGCGGTGGCGCGCAGGGCGGCGCGGTCAAGGCCCTGACGGCCAGCGCGAAGTTCCTGAAGGCGCAGCGCCAGATCAACGCGCCCCTGGGCGATTACACCCCCTTCGTGACCTCCGGCTTCGCCGACGAGGCCGCGAAGACCGTGAAGTGACGGAAACATCCCGGACCGGAACCGGTCCGCGCGGCCGCCGGGGCCTCGCCCCCATGACGCCCCGGCGGCCGGGCAACACCTGAAGGAGACCCGCATGTCCGCCGCCATGGCCAATCTCAGCATCCGCAATGTCAGCGTGACGTATCCCTCCCAGATGATGGGCGGCGCGGTCACCGCGCTCAAGGACGTCAATCTCGAAATCGCTCCGGGGGACTTCGTCGTCGCCCTGGGGGCCTCCGGCTGCGGCAAGACCACGCTGCTCAGCGTGATCGCGGGATTCCTGACGCCGACCGAGGGCGAGGTCCTGCTCGGGGGCGATCCTGTCGTCGGCCCCGGCGCCGACCGGGGGGTGGTGTTCCAGAAGCACGCCCTGCTGCCCTGGCTCAACGTCATCGACAACACGGAATTCGGGCTGAAGCTGCGGGGCGTGCCCAAGAGCAAGCGCTTCGAGATCGCCGCCAGGAATCTCGAACTGGTGGGCCTGAAGGATTTCCACAAGCACATGATCTACCAGCTGTCGGGGGGGATGCAGCAGCGGGTCGGGATCGCCCGGGCGCTGACCTGCGATCCGGCCATGCTGCTGATGGACGAGCCGATGGCGGCGCTGGACGCGCTGTCGCGCGAGACCATCCAGGAACTGCTGCTGGACGTCTGGCAGCACACCCACAAGATGTTCTTCTTCATCACGCACAGCGTGGAGGAAGCCCTGTTCCTGGGCACCAAGCTGATCGTGATGTCCCCCCGGCCGGGGCGCGTCACCAACACCTACGAGCTCGACTTCAACCAGCGCTACCTGAAGGACCGGAACGCCCGCGCCATCAAGTCCAGCCCGGATTTCATCCAGATGCGGGAGACCGTGCTGGACATCATCTACGGGGACGAGCGGGCCGCCGGCGACCCCGAATACCACCAGAGCGCCTGAGACGCTTCCTCAATCGCACTATCGGAGCCACAGCATGTCCATCGTATCCAAGCGCAAGCGCCGCTCCGCGGAGCCCGGGAAAGTCTACGGCGCGCCCGGGGCCGGCTACAGCGGCCACATCAGCGCCATGACGGCGATCGCGCTGATCGCGCTGTGGTTCCTCGTCACCGGCATGGGATGGATCAAGCCGATCTTCCTGCCCTCGCCTGGCGCCGTCTACGGCAAGTTCATCGAGGCCGCGACCGAGGGCGTCGCCAATTCCACGCTGGCTCAGCACACCCTGGTCAGCCTGGGACGGGTCATGGGCGCCTTCCTGCTGGCGCTGGTCACGGCCGTCCCGGTCGGCATCCTGATGGGCGTGAACCGGACGATGCGCGGGCTTTTCGATCCCATCATCGAGTTCTACCGCCCCCTGCCGCCGCTGGCCTACCTGCCGCTGGTCATCATCTGGTTCGGGATCGGCGAGTTTCCCAAGGTCTTCCTGATCTTCCTCGCGATCTTCGCCCCCATGGCCATCGCCGCCCGGGCCGGGGTCAAGTCCGTTTCCATCGAGCAGATCCACGCCGCCTACGCCATGGGGGCCAGCAGCCGCCAGATCATCGTCCACGTCATCCTGAAAGCGGCGCTGCCCGAGATCTTCACCGGCATGCGCATCGGCATCGGCGTGGGCTGGACGACGCTGGTGGCCGCGGAAATGGTGGCGGCCGCGCGCGGCCTGGGCTTCATGGTGCTGAACGCCGCCCAGTACCTGGCGAGCGACACCGTGATCATGGGCATTATCGTCATCGGGTTCTTCGCCTTCTCGTTCGACTTGCTCTTGCGCTATCTCGAACGCATCATGATCCCCTGGAAGGGCAAGGTCTGAGGAACACCATCCATGCCAGAAAGCGGCTCCGTCGGCGCAGTCCAATGGTCGGCCCTGTTCGAACGGGTCGACGATTACAACCTCAGCCTGCAGGGCCGCATCCGCAAGATGCTGGTGTCCGCCATCCTGAGCGGGCACCTGCCGCCGGGCTCCCCGGTGCCTTCCAGCCGGGAACTGGCCAGGGCGCTGGGGGTCGCGCGCAACACGACGGTCTTCGCCTACCAGCAACTGGTCGTCGAAGGCTACCTGGAATCCCGCGAACGCAGCGGCCACTACGTGGCCAGGGGCATGGCCGGCCAGCAGGCCGCCCCGCAGGGCGCGCCGGCCGCGGAGCCGCCGCCGCGCACCGGCGCGGACTGGTCCAGGCGCCTGGTGTTCCACCCGTTTTCCCAGCGCAACATCGTCAAGCCGGCCAACTGGCAGAGCCTGCCCTACCCCTTCAGCTACGCCCAGTTCGACGCCAAGCAGTTCCCCACGGCCGAATGGCGCGAATGCTGCCTGCGGGCGCTGTCCGTGCTGGACATCCGCATGTGGGCGCCGGACCTGATCGCCAGCGACGACCCGGCGCTGGTGGAAGCGATCCGCAACCAGGTGCTGCCCCGGCGCGGCATCTGGGCCGAGGACGACGAGATCATGGTCACGCTGGGCGCCCAGCACGCGCTCTACCTGGTGGCCACCCTGCTGGTCCACGGCCATACCGTGGTCGGCATGGAAGATCCCGGCTATCCTGACGCGCGCAACATCTTCGCGCACCGCACCGGGCGCCTGGTGCCCCTGCCCGTCGACGAGGACGGGCTGATTCCTTCGCCCGCGCTGGGAGAGTGCGACTACATCTTCGTCACGCCCAGCCACCAGTGCCCGACCAACGCCACCCTGTCCATGGAGCGGCGGGTCGCGCTGCTGGAACTGGCCAGCCGCACGGACGGCATCCTGATCGAGGACGACTACGAGACCGAGAACCGCTACGACGGGCATCCCTCCCCGGCGCTCAAGAGCCTGGACAAGCACGGCCGCGTGCTCTACATCGGCAGCCTGTCGAAAAGCTTCGCGCCGGGACTGCGCCTGGGCTACATCGTGGCGCCGCGCGAACTGATGGTCGAACTGCGCGCCCTGCGCCGCCTGATGATCCGCCATCCGCCCGCCTATCTGCAGCGCGCGTTCGCGCTGTTCATCTCGCTGGGGCACTACCATGCGCTGCTGCGCCGGCTGTCCCAGGTCTATGCCGAGCGGGCCCAGGTGCTGCAGGAGGCGGTCCGGACCCACCTGCCGCAGTTCGGCGGCCGGCCCATCCATGGCGGATCGTCCTGGTGGGTGGAAGGACCGCCCGACATCGACACGGACCGGCTCGCGCAGGCGGCCCTGCAGGCCGGCGTGGTGATCGAGCCCGGCCGCGTCTTCTACCAGGACCCCCGGTCGCAGGACCATCGGCACATCCGGCTGGGTTTCTCGTCCATCGATCGGGACAGGATCGACGAGGGCGTCGCGGCGCTGGCCCGGGTCGTCGAGCAGTCGTTCCGCTGAGAAGCGACAGAAAAGGGAAGGCGGGCGCATCGCGGCGCCCGCCTTCGCACCCGCATTCAGGCCGCGGCGCGCCCGAGGATCAGGCGATCCATCTCCGCTTTCGGCGTGTTGCAGTATTCGCGCGCCAGCGTCAGATAGAACCCCAGCCCGATCAGCGCCCAGCAGCCCAGCGCGATCCAGGCGGGCGTTTCCAGGAAGGCGGGCGAACCCGGCACGAGCAGCAGCCCCAGCAGGCCGATGCTGCAGAGCATGCCCGCCAGCGCGACCAGTTTCTTGCCCGGCGCGGTTTCCTTGCAGAAGGCCGGCGCCCGCTGCGACGGAGTCCATTTGAACAGCCGGTAGGCCACGGCGCAGTAGTAGATGAAGGCGATCGAGATCCCCACGGCGGACATATCCACGATCCAGAGCAGCACCGGGCGGCCGAACCACGGCGCCAGCAGGCAGATCGCGCAGACGAACACGATGCTGGCCCACGGCGTGCCGTGCTTTCCGTGCAGGCGGCAGAACACGGCGGGCAGCGCCTTGGCGCGGCCCATGGCGAACATCAGCCGGCTGCACGAGATATAGAAGCCGATCAGGCCGGTGAAGATCCCCATGCAGAGCGCGATCACCAGGGCGGCCAGACCCGCCGTGCCCAGGACTTGCTGGACGGCCCAGCCCGTGCCCCAGATCTCGCGCAGGTCCACCAGATCCAGCCATGGGATGGCCAGGCCGGTGGCGAGGATCATGATCGAGTAGTGGGAAGCGGCCACCGCCAGCGCCGCCAGGATCAGGAAGGTCGCCTTGGCGGGCGAGAAATTGAACTCCTCGGCCGCCTGGGGCACGGTGTCGAAGCCGACGTAGGCCCAGGGAGAGATCGCGACGATGGCCGCGATCGCGGACCAGGACGGAATGCCCGGCTTGTAGAGCGGCAGCAGGTTGCCGAAGGAGGTCGCGGGCGCGAACGACATGGCGGCCGTCACTCCGGTCGCGGCGGCGATCAGCAGGACGCAGAAATAGAATTGCGTCTGTGCCGTGGCGTCCGCGCCCCGGATGTTGAGCCAGGCGAACAGCACCAGGACGGCGCTGGCGATCAGCACCTCCATGAAATACACGTCCCAGCCGGCGATGCTGTAGAGCAGCCCCACCTTGACGACGTCCGGGACCAGGAACTTGATCATCAGGGCGAAGGCGGAGGCGTTGAGCGCCACGATGGCCGCGTAGCCCAGAATCAGAAACCATCCGCAGAGGAAGGCGTGCTTGCGGCCGAAGGCCAGGTAGGCGTAGGTGAAGGCGCCGCCGGTGATCGGATACGCCTTCACCAGGAAGCCGGTGCTCAGGCCGACCAGGCTGAGGATCAGCCCGCCGATCCAGAGTCCGATGACGACCCCCATGGGCCCAGCCATGTTCATCCATTCGACCGGCAGCACGAAGCTGCCCCAGCCGATCGCCGAGCCGAAGGCGATGGCCCAGACCCAGTGGGGCTTGAAGGTTTTTCCGAGGGTGATTCGATCTGACATCAAGAGTCTCCTGCAAATATCATTTTATGGTTTTTATTGTCTCAATAATCGGAATTCATGGATCAGTCTATCGGATTCGAGGGGAAGCGCGTAGGGCCAAATCCGGCCCATCGTGGAGACCAGGCGGGACGAGCGCGGCGTTTTCCGCCGCCGGGCCGCCCCAAGGCGTGGCCGTCCCGAGGTGAAAAAAAGGCCGCCCACACGGGCGGCCCTGGTCCGGCGCGGCGCTGGCGCCCCCGGCGGTCCGGTCAGAACACCTCGTCCCTCAGGTAGTAGTACTTGTAGAACATCGCCTGCCCCAGCCGGCGGAAGGGCGCGAACAGGTGGCCGTCGAGCGGCGAGTTGTAGATCGGCAGATCCCACTGAGGGCCGGCCTTGCCGACGACGCGCTCGGCCAGGCGCCGGCCCGCCTGCGCGGAAAACGAGACCCCGTTGCCGCCGTAGCCGATGGCGTAGTAGATCCGCTGGCCGGGGTCCGGCTGCGTGATGCGCGGCATCATGTCGTGGCTGACGTCCACCCAGCCCCACCAGGAATACGCGATCGGCACGTCCTTCAGGGCCGGGAACTTGCGCGCCAGGCCTTGCTTGAGCAGGTCCAGGTGCCTGGGGTTCTCCGCGTCGGCGCCGGTGAGCGCGCTGCGGCTGCCGATCTGCATCGAACCGTCCGGCAGCAGGCGGTAGTAGAAGCGCAGGGTGCGCGTGTCCGTGATGAACGTCGTGCTCTTGAGACCGGCCGCCTCCCGCTCCTGCGGCGTCAGCGGGCGCGTCACCATCGAGTTCGACAGGATCGGCATGATCTTGTTGTCGAGCAGCGGATGCAGGCCCTGCGGCGTGTAGCCGCCCGTGGCCACGGCCACGCGGCGCGCGCGCACGATGCCGCCGGGCGTGCGCAGGTGGTGGACGCCGCCCACGGTTTCCCAGCCCAGGACCGGGCTGCCGGTGTGGATCCGGACCCCCAGTTCGCGCAGGCGCCGCAGGTAGCCGAAGGCCAGCTTCAGCGGGTGGATGCCGACGCCTTCGGGCTCGTGCAGCGCCCCGGCCGCCTCGCGGTCCATGGCGTAGCGTTCCCACAGTTCCTCGCGGCTGAGCATCCGGGTGTCATAGCCGAACTGTTCGCGCATGACGCGGCACAGGTTCTCCAGGAAGGCCATTTTCTTCGGACGGTGCGCCGTGTACAGGTGGCCGCCGGGCTGGGCGTCGCACGGGAACCGCGCCACCAGGCTCTTCCAGTATTCGAAGCCGTCGTGGATTTCACGATCCAGGCGCTTGGCGGTTTCCAGGCCCCAGCGCTCGATCCATTGCGTGCGGTACAGGCGGCCCGAGGCGTTCTGCCCCTGGCCGCCGTTGCGGCTGGTGCAGCCCCAGGACTCCTGGTTGGCTTCCAGGACGATGGGCATGACGCCATGTTCCTCGGCCAGGTTCAGGGCCGTCACCAGGCCGGTGAAGCCCGAACCGATCACCACCACGTCCGCGTCCATGTCCTGGAGGACGGGACCGTCGTCGGGCGGCGGATCCCCGGCCGTGCCCACCCAGTACGTGGGCGCGTATTGCTGGTCGCGGCCCGCGGGCGAGACCAGGGGATCGTAGCGCGGATCGTAGGGGTTGGGAGTGTGCGGCGCGGCGGCGGGCGGGACGGCCTGCGCGCCGGCCGGCGACGCGGAAGTCAGAGTGGCCATGATGTCTCCTGTGGACGGGTGGGGGTCCGGCGCGAGCGGTTCAGGCTTGTGCGGGCAGCGGGGGGCGTTGCTTGCGGAACGCGTTCTTGATCAGGATCTTGCCGTCCTTGAAGGTCAGCAGGTCCACCATGTCGGCTTCGATCCGGGAGCCGTCGGCGGTCGTGCCGGTGAAGGTCGATTCCATCACGCCCCGGTCGCCCGACACCCAGCAGCGGGCATTGCGCCAGGCGGCGTCGGGAATGGTCTGCCAGGCCGATTCGAAGGCCTTGCGCACGGCGGCCGGACCCTCATGGCGCACGCCGCAGGCCAGCGGGCCCGCCACGCCCTCGAAGACGCACGCCTCGTGCATGCACGCCATCAGCGCCTCGATGTCGTGGCGATTCCAGGCCTCGCCGAAAGCCTCGAGCGTGGAAAGCAACTGGTCCTGTGTCATGGGGTCTCCTCGTGGATGGATGTGATGCGGCGCGGGTCCCTCGGTCGGAGATGCGCCGTGATGTTCACACATTAGGAGAACGCCCCAGGCTGGTCTAGGGCCAGTGATTACGTTTCGCTGGCACCAGATCGCCCGGCTGGATCCTACGCCCCATCTGATCATACGAAACGTATGGTTCCAGATTCAGAGATTCATGTTGACAATCCAAAAAGGCTCTGTAGAATTTCGATCACACGATATCGAAATAAATCATCTCGATATTTGGAATAACCGGGCCAGCACAGCCCTCCGCATACCGCATCAGGAGACACACGATGGCAAACGATACCCGCCAAGTCGTTCAAGGCGTCCAGGAAATGACCCCGTCCGAGGCCTTTGTCGAAACCATGGTCGCCAACGGCGTCACCGAGATCTTCGGCATCATGGGGTCGGCGTTCATGGACGCCATGGACATCTTCGCCCCGGCCGGCATCAAGCTGATCCCGGTGGTCCACGAACAGGGCGCCGGCCACATGGCCGACGGCTTCGCCCGCGTCAGCGGCCGTACGGGCGTGGTGATCGGCCAGAACGGTCCCGGCATCAGCAACTGCGTCACCGCGATCGCCGCCGCCTATTGGGCCCATACCCCCGTGGTCATCGTCACGCCGGAGGCCGGCACCACCGGCATCGGCCTGGGCGGCTTCCAGGAAGCCAGGCAGCTGCCGATGTTCCAGGAATTCACCAAATACCAGGGCCACGTCACGCACCCGGCCCGCATGGCCGAATACACCGCGCGCTGCTTCGCCCGCGCCCGGGACGAAATGGGTCCGACCCAGCTGAACATCCCGCGCGACTATTTCTACGGCAAGATCAAGTGCGAAATCCCCCTGCCCCAGCCGCTGGATCGCGGCCCGGGCGGCGCCCACAGCCTGGACGCGGCCGCCAAGCTGCTGGCCGAGGCCCGGTTCCCCGTCATCATTTCCGGCGGCGGCGTGGTCATGAGCGACGCGGTCGATGAATGCAAGGCGCTGGCCGAGCGCCTGGGCGCGCCGGTGGTCAACAGCTACCTGCACAACGACTCCTTCCCCGCCAGCCACCCGCTGTGGTGCGGTCCGCTGGGCTACCAGGGCTCCAAGGCGGCCATGAAGCTGCTGGCCGACGCTGATGTGGTGCTGGCCCTGGGGACCCGCCTCGGCCCCTTCGGCACCCTGCCGCAGCACGGCCTGGACTACTGGCCCAAGAACGCCAGGATCATCCAGGTCGACGCCGACAGCAAGATGCTGGGCCTGGTCAAGAAGATCACCGTGGGCGTCTGCGGCGACGCCAAGGCCTCCGCGGCCGAGATCTTCCGCCGCATCGACGGCATGAAACTGGCCTGCGATGCCGACAAGGCCGAACGCGCCGCCCGCATCCAGGCGGAAAAGGACGCCTGGGAGCAGGAACTGACCGAATGGACCCACGAACGCGATCCGTTCAGCCTGGACATGATCGAAGAACAGAGCAAGGAGGAAGGCAACTGGCTGCATCCGCGCCAGGTGCTGCGCGAACTGGAAAAAGCCATGCCGGAAGACGTGATGGTGTCGACCGACATCGGCAACATCAACTCGGTGGCCAACAGCTACCTGCGCTTCGAAAAGCCGCGCAGCTTCTTCGCCGCGATGAGCTGGGGCAACTGCGGCTACGCCTTCCCGACCATCATCGGCGCCAAGGTCGCCGCGCCGCACCGTCCGGCCGTGTCCTACGCGGGCGACGGGGCCTGGGGCATGAGCATGAGCGAAATCATGACCTGCGTGCGCCATGACATTCCCGTGACGGCCGTGGTCTTCCACAACCGCCAGTGGGGCGCGGAAAAGAAGAACCAGGTGGACTTCTACAACCGCCGTTTCGTGGCGGGCGAACTGGAAAGCGAAAGCTTCGCCGGCATCGCCAAAGCCATGGGCGCCGAGGGGGTCGTGGTCGACCGCATCGAGGACGTGGGCCCCGCCCTGAAGAAGGCCATCGACGCGCAGATGAACGATCGCAAGACCACCGTGATCGAAATCATGTGCACCCGGGAACTGGGCGATCCGTTCCGCCGCGACGCATTGTCCAAGCCGGTCCGCCTGCTGGAAAAGTATCGCGACTACACCTGATCCCCGGAACCAAGGAGACGCCCATGCGCGCACAGGACATGCTGCTGGACGCCGCCCGGCGCGACCCGAAGCGGATCGTCCTGTGCGAGGGGGACGATCCCCGCGTGCGGGCGGCGGCCCGCCGGGCGGCCGACGACGGCATCGCCCGGGTCTTTCTGGTGGGTTCGGCGGAGGACGTGCCGGGCGTCCAATGCGTCCAGCCCGCCGATTCCGGCTGGCTGGATGCGTTCGCCGAGGCACTGCTGACCCTGCGCCGCGCACGCGGCATGACGCCCGAACAGGCCCGGGAAGCCGTCCGCCAGCCGCTGGTCTTTGCCGCCCTGATGGTGCGGCTCGGATACGCCGACGGCTCCGTCGCCGGCGCCGTGCACACCACGGCGGACGTCGTGCGCACCGCCATCCAGGTCATCGGCAGGCGGTCCGGTGTCCGGACCGTCTCCAGTTTCTTCGTGATGATGCGCGACGAGCCCTTTCCGACCGGGGGGCACGCCATGGTCTTTTCCGATTGCGGCCTGGTGATCGAACCCGACAGCCGCGAACTGGCCGAGATCGCCCTGGCCTCGGCGCGCAGCGCCCGGACCCTGCTGGGGATCGAGCCGCGCGTGGCCATGCTCTCGTTCTCCACCCACGGCAGCGCCGCCCACCAGCAGGTCGACAAGATCCGCGAAGCCATGGAACTGGCCCGGCAACAGGCGCCGGACCTGCTGATCGACGGAGAAATGCAGCTCGATACCGCGATCGTGCCGGAAGTCGCCCAGCGCAAATGGCCGCAGTCCCCCGTGGCCGGCCAGGCCAACGTGCTGGTCTTTCCCAGCCTGGACGCCGGGAACATCGGCTACAAGCTCGTCGAACGCCTGGGCCATGCCACCGCCCTGGGGCCGATCCTGCAGGGCCTGGACAAGCCGGCCAACGACCTGTCCCGGGGCTGCTCGGCGGACGATATCCACCAGGTGATCGCCGTCACCGCCGTGCAGGCGGCCCGGGCGGACTGACGCCCCGCGCCCCGCCGGAAACGGCCGCGGCGGCTCCCCCTTCCCTCGTGCGATCGGTCAAGGCCGCCGGCGGCGCGGCGCGAGCGTCCGGATCAGCGACAGCAGCGCCTGCATGGTGACGCCGCCGTCCAGGTCCAGCCCGACCGAATGCGGGTAATACCCGCTCAGGTCCTGGTTCACGCCGATCCCCAGGATTTCGACGCCGCGTTCGCGCGTGTAATGGCGCACCACCTGGCGCAGGTGGGCGTCGAGGAATCCGGGCGGATTGGCCAGGGCGGTGGCGCCGTCCATCGGACCGCCGTCGGACACGACCCACAGGATCCTGCGTTGCCCGTCCTGTCGGGTCAGCAGGCGCTCGCATGCCCACTGCACGGCTTCGCCGTCGATGCCCTCGCGGAACAGCTCCGGTTTCATGACGGCCGTCAGGCTCAGCCGGCCCTGCCGGCGCGGCATGTCCTGCGACCAGAAGACCAGGTGCTGCAGTTCGTTGAGCCGGCCCGGATGTTCCGGACGGTCGCGCGCGGCCTGCCATTCGCGGGCCGGCCGGCCGCCGTTCCAGGCGCCGGTGGTGAAGCCCAGCAGTTCGAACGGCACGTCGGCGCGCCCGAACACGCGCGCCAGCAGATCCATCAGCAGGGCCAGGCGGGGACCGTGATGCCGCATCGACCCGGAGCAGTCCAGCAGCAGCGCGATCCGGGCCTGCGCGACGGGTTCGTCGCGCTCACGAAAGAACACCCGATGGTCGTCGGGGGAACCGATCAGCTGCGCCAGGCGGCGGCCGTCGATCAGGCCTTCTTCCTGGCCGAAGAGCCGGCCTTCGGACCGCGGCCTGAACAGCATGCGTTTCAAGGCCTGCGCCAGGCGGTCCAGCGACCAGGGCAGCCGGGCGATCTCCTCGTCGAGGCGGCGGCGGTAATCCTGCAGCAAGGCCGGGCGCACCAGGTCGGCGGCCGCCACGACCCGGTCGTGGCGCCGGGTCCAGACGGCATAGCCGGAGCCCGCCGGGATCGGCCCCGACGCCCCGTTCGAGGCCTGGTCCGCCGCCGCGTCCTCGTCTCCGTCGGGCGGCAGCAGGGCCACGGAAAAATCCAGGTGCCGTTTCGGCGGGCGTTGTTTCTCCCGTCCGATCAGGTCCTGGAACCACCGGGCCAGCGCCAGCGCCAATGCCGCCGCCTCGGGGGCGTAGGCCGCCTGGTCCGCACGCAGCCGGCGCAGCCGCGCCAGCGGCCCGGCCAGCAAGGGACCCATCCGGTAGCGGGCGGATTCGGTCAGGTCCTCCAGTCGTTCCGGAATGTGCTCGTCGAACAGGCGGCTCCGGGCCATCAGGGCGAGGCAGAGCAGATGCTGGCCCGAGCGGGTCTCGGCCAGGCCGGATCCCTGGAACAGGAACAGCCAGCGCTCGAAGCGCCGGCGCAGATTGCCGCGCATGCCCGGCCAGCGCTCGGGCGCCAGGGCTTCCACGCGCCATTGTTCCAGCCATTCGAAGATCAGCGCGGCGACCGGATCCTGCGAGGGGCTCAGGTCCCGGTGCAGCCGGGCGTCGGATTCCAGCAGGCGCAGGGCCAGCGCGTCGGCCAGCGCCCGATAGGCCGGCGGATCGTCCAGCCCCGGCTGCGTCTGCAGATGGGGGGCGCCGTCGGCCAGGGGAACGTCGCCGTTCCAGGGCCTCCCCGCCTCGAAGTGCACCCGCGGCTGCCGGGCCAATGCCCGGACGGTCGCGGCGGTCCGGGCCTCCAGCACGCGGCGGCGGGCCCGGTCGCGGGCGTCAGGCGCCGCCATGCCCGGAGCGCGGGCCGGCGGCGGCCGTCTCCAGCTCCGTATCGAAACAGCGCTGGAAGTATTCCTCCACGACGGCCTGTTCCGAGGCGTCGCATTTGTTCAGGAAGGCGTAGCGGAAGGCGCGGGCCGGCGACTGGAAGATCCGCAGGTTTTCCGCCCAGGAAATCAGGGTGCGCGGCGACATCAGCGTGGACAGGTCGCCGCTCTGGAAACCGGCGCGCGTCAGCGTGGCGACCTCGACCATGGCGGCGATCAGGCGGCGGCCCTCGGGGTGGTTCAGTTCCGGCACCTGCACGGCGACGATCTCGATTTCGGCCTCGGGACTGAGATAGTTCAGGGTGGCGACGATGTTCCAGCGGTCCAGCTGCGCGTGGTTGAGGCGCTGGACGCCGTAGTACAGGCCGCTGCTGTCGCCCAGCCCCACGCTGTTGGCGGTGGCGAACAGGCGAAAGCCCGAATGCGGCGCGATGACCCGGTTCTGGTCCAGCAGCGTGAAACGGCCGTCGCGCTCCAGGATGCGCTGCAGGACGAACATGACCTCCGGCCGTCCGGCATCGTATTCGTCCAGCACCAGCGCCATGGGCCGCTGCAGCGCCCAGGGCAGGATGCCTTCCTTGAATTCCGTGACCTGGCTGCCGTCGCGCAGCACGATGGCGTCGCGCCCGACCAGGTCCAGGCGGCTGATGTGACCGTCCAGGTTGACCCGGACGCAGGGCCAGTTCAGGCGGGCCGCGACCTGTTCCACATGCGTGGACTTGCCCGTGCCGTGCATGCCCTGGATCAGGACCCGGCGGTTGCACGAGAACCCGGCCAGGATCGCCAGGGTCGTGTCCGGATCGAAGCGGTAGTTCGGATCGGCCTCGGGCACGTGCTCGCCGGGTTCGGCGAACGCCATGACCTCGAGATCGCTGTCCAGGCCGAAGCTGTCGCGCACGGACAGGCGCTTCGTGCCCAGGTCCGTCTCCACCAGGCGTTTCATGAGGCGGCCCGCTGCCGCGCCGGCGCGCGTTCCGGATAGCTGCCGGCCTCGATGTCCGCCAGCGCCTGCGCGGCGCGGCGCAGCGCAGGCAGGCAGGACTCGATGCGTGTTCCCTGGAACCGGATCGTCGGCGCCTGGATGGCGATGCCCAGGTTGGACTTGCCGGACGGCACCGGCACCAGCATGGCGATGCAGGTCAGGCCGGGCAGGAATTCCTCGTCGTCCAGGGCGTAGCCGCGCTCGGAGGCCCGCCGCAGCTCGGCCTCCAGCGCCTGCGGATCGGTGATCGTCTTTTCCGTGTACTTCTCGAGCGTGCCCGGCACCAGCAGGCGCTTGCGCTGCGAGGCCGTCATCTGCGTCAGGAAGAGCTTGCCGCTGGCGGAGCAATGCAGGGGCACCCGGGACCCCGGATGCAGGTAGAAGCGCAGGGGCGCCGGCGTTTCCACACGGTCCAGGTACAGGACCTCGCTGCTGGCGCAGCTGGTGATGTTGCAGCTTTCGCCCACTTCGGACACCAGGGTGCGCAGCACGTTGCGGCGGGCGCCGTGCACGGTGTTGTTCAGCAACAGGTTTTCGGCGATCCGCCGCAGGCGCACGCCGGTGCTGTAATGGCGCCCGTCCCCGTCGCGCTGGATCATGCCGGCGCTGTCGAGCTGCTGCAGCATGCGGTGCAGCGTGGGCTTGGGCAGTCCCAGTTCCTCCACCAGGCTCTGGAGCGAGAAATACTGGTCCTTTTCCGCGATCACTTCCAGGAGCGCGAACAGGCGGATGGCGGGCGTGTCGCCATCCAGTTTGGTCGGCAGGGGGGCAAGTTCGACTGGACGCATGGGGCTATAGGTCTTATATTTCAATAACAGGAACTTATTGTACCGATTTTAGAATTTTTAGCTAGACATGACGATGCATATCGGAATCGCGGGCGCGGGTGTGCTCGGGCGGCTGCTGGCCTGGAACCTGGTCCACGCCGGCCATCGGGTCACCATTCACGATCCGGCGGACGGTCCGCTGGCCAGGGGCGCGGCCGGATGGACGGCGGCGGGCATGCTCTCGCCGTCCGCCGAACTCGAGTGCGCCGACCTCCAGGTCTTTCAGGACGGGCTGGATTCGATCGACATGTGGTCGGAGATCGTGCCGGCGCTGCCCGGTGCCCCCGACTTCGCCCGCCGCGGCAGCCTGCTGCTGGCGCATCGCGGCGACGGCGGGGCCGCTCGCCGCCTGGTGGATCTCATCGAACGCAAGGCGCCCGAAGCCCATCGCCCCCGGCCGCTGGCCGCCGAAGCCCTGGGCGAACTGGAGCCGGACGTCCACGGCCCCTCCCTGGCCTGGTTCCTGCCCCACGAGGGCGCCATCGATCCGACGCAGCTTATGCCGGCATTGTACGAAGGCGCGAAAGCGGCCGACTGGCGCTGGAACCAGCCGGTGGAGGCGGTGGGCGAAGGCTTCCTCACGGCCGGCGGACGGCGCCATGTCTTCGACCATGTGTTCGACGCGCGCGGCCTGGGCCAGCGCCCCGCCGACGGTCCGGCGACCGGGTGCGCGGACGTGCGCGGCGTGCGCGGCGAAATCTTCCTGGTGCGCGCCCCGGGCGTTCGGCTGGCCCGGCCCGTGCGCCTGCTGCACCCGCGCCATCGCGTCTACATCGTGCCGCGGCGCGACCATCACTTCGTCATCGGCGCGAGCGAAATCGAAAGCGAGGACCGTTCCCCCGTGTCGCTGCGCTCCGCCGTCGAACTCCTGGCCGCCGCGCACAGCGTGCTGCCCGGCCTGGCCGAGGCGCGCATCGTGCGCATGGAAACCAACCTGCGCCCGTCGCTGCGCGACAACCTGCCCCTGATCGAGCAGGCGGCGGGCCTGACCCGCATCAACGGCCTGTTCCGCCATGGCTGGATGATCGCGCCGGCCATGGCCGCGCGCGCGATCCGCCAGGCCGGCATCACCTTCCCTTTCCCTGGAGCCTGCGCCGCATGAACACCATCCCGATCTATTTCAACGGCGAGCCCCGCGCCGTGCCCGAGGGCTCGACCCTGCGGCAGGCGCTGGCGCTGCTGGTCCCCGGCGGCGCGCCGGACGACGCGCCGCTGGCCACCGCGCTCAACGGCGATCACGTCGCCCGCCCTCTGCGGGAACAGACCCGGGTGGCGGCGGGAGACCACATCACCACGTTCACCCCCATCGTCGGAGGCTGAGCGCCATGAGCTGGAACATCGCCGATCGGGCACTCGACAGCCGCTTCTTCCTCGGGACGGCCGCCTACCCTTCCCCGCAGATCATGCTGGACGCCGTGCGCGCCTCCGGCGCCCGGGTCGTCACGGTCGGCCTCAAGCGCCAGGCGGCGGCCGGGGCCGGCGGCGGGCAGCCCTTCTTTTCGATGCTCCGGGACCTGGGGTGCCACCTGCTGCCGAACACGGCGGGCTGCGGCACGGCGGCCGAGGCGGTCGCGCTGGCCCGCATGGCGCGGGAACTCTTCGGTACGTCCTGGATCAAGCTGGAGGTGATCGGGGACGAGCACACGCTGCAGCCGGACGTCTTCGAACTGGTCGCGGCGGCCGGGACGCTGGCGCGCGACGGCTTCCAGGTCTTTCCCTACTGCACGGACGACCTGGTCGTCTGCCGGCGCCTGCTGGACGCGGGCTGCGTGGCGCTGATGCCCTGGGCGTCGCCCATCGGCTCCGGCCAGGGCCTGATCAATCCGTCGGCGCTGCGCACCCTGCGCGAACGCCTGCCGGACACGCCCCTGATCGTCGACGCCGGCATCGGTTCGCCCATGGACGCCGCTCAGGCCATGGAGCTCGGCTTCGACGCGGTGCTGCTGAATTCGGCCGTTTCCCGCGCCCTGGATCCGGTGCGCATGGCCGAGGCCTTCAAATGGGCGATCCAGGCCGGACGGCTGGCCTGGGAAGCCGGCATCATGGCGGAACAGGACATGGCCGTCGCCACGACGCCGGTTGCGGGCCGCCCCTTCGTGCTGGGCTGAGGCCCGCGGCGGTCACTGCCGCTGCTCGTTGGCCGTCTTGACCATGCTGTCGTACAGGGTCAGGATGCGCGACCGGTACGGGAAGACCATTTTCGCGAAGTCGTTCTGGGAATCCAGGACCTTCTTGAAGAACGGATTGGCCGCGGCGTACTTCGCCGTGACCTTTCTTTCTTCCTCGATGAAGCGCGTGTAGTAGTCGGGGGGCGTGTCCAGCACCTTCACGCCTTCCTTGTCCATGAACTCGTGCAGCGCCACGGAATTGTCGTACACGTTGGCGTCCAGCGTGTCGGCGATGTTGGCCTTGGCGGCGATCCGGATGATTTCCTTCAGGTCGTCGGGCAGCGACTTCCAGAAATCCCCGTTGATGAAGATCTGCCCGATGTCGGTCTGCTGGTGCAGCCCTTGCAGATAGTAGTATTTCCAGATCTTCTGCAGGCCCAGGTTGCGGTCGTCCGCCGGGCCGATCCATTCCGCGGCGTCGATCACGCCTCTTTGCGCCGAGGGCACGATGTCGCCGCCGGGCACGCCCACCGCCGAAATCCCCATGGCCTGGTAGGTCTCGCCCGGGATGCCCGGGGGCGAGCGGTATTTGAAGCTCTTGAATTCCTCGACGTCCTTGATCGGCTTCTTGAACCACCCCAGGGGATCGGGCCCCATGGGCTGCATCAGGAAGGCCTTGACGTTGTAGTGCATCACGTCCTCCAGGAGCTCCTTGTAGAGCTGCTCCCCGCCCCCCTTGTAGTACCACGCGACCATGCTGGTCTGGTCCAGGCCCGTGCTGGCCGGCGCGTTCGAGAACAGCACGAACGCGGAATTCTTGCCGGAGAAATAATTGGGCCAGACGTAGCCGGCCTTCACCACGTCGTTGCTGACCGCGTCCAGGATCTCGAAGGGTCCCACGACGGCCCCGGCCGCCAGCACCTCGACCTTCAGCCGGCCGCCGGACATCAGGTCGACCTGCTTGGAAAACTGCTCCAGCAGCTTGAAGTACAGGCTGGCGTTCGGCACCGCCGTCTGGATGGAAAACTTGTAGACTTGCTGGTCCGCCGCCCGGGTCACGGCGGGCGCGCTCATCAGCAGGCCGGCCGTGACGCACAGGATCCCGGCGAGCCTGGCTTTGATAATGCGAATCATGATGGTCTCCTTGAGAGAAACAGGTTTGACAAGCTGGGTCACGCCATGGCTCAACCTCCGTAAGAATGGCTGCGTCAATCCGCCAGCCCCGTGACTTGCGGCAGCCAATGGACCAGGATCGGGAACTTGATGAGGATCAGGACGACCAGCACCTGCAGCCCGACGAACTGGATCATGCCCAGGTAGATGTCCTTCATGCTCCATTGCGGCACGACCCCCTTGAGGAAGTACGAGGACAGCGCCAGGGGCGGCGTCAGCCACGAGGTCTGCAGCGTGACGGCGATCAGGATGCTGAACCAGAGGATGTCGAAGTTCAGGTTGTGGGCGACCGGCAGCAGGATGGGAACGACCACCAGGACGATGGGGATCCATTCCAGCGGGCCGCCCAGCAGGAAGATCAGGAACAGCATCAGCAGCAGCATGATCAGCGGCGAGACCGGCAGGGACGTGAGGATCTCGGTGATCAGCTGGCCGCTGCCCAGGCGGGCGAAGACCGCGCCGAAGAAGTTGGCCGCGCCGATCAGGAACATGATGAAGGCGCTGACCTCCATCGTCCGGATGACGGCGATGCCCAGCGCCTTCCAGCTCAGGCGCCGGTAGACGGCGGTCAGCGCCAGCGACGCGAACGCGCCCGTCGCCGCCGCGTCGGTCGGGGTGGTCACGCCGCCGACGATGAGCCCCAGGGTGGACAGGATGACGACCGTGATGGGGATCACGCCGATGCACAGTTCCCGCAGCTTGTCGAGGAAGGAGAGCGGCGGGCCGTCGTACGGAATCGGCGGGCCCAGCCTGGGGTTGAGCTGGCAGCGGATGACGGTGTAGATCAGGTAGACGCCCGAGAGCATCAGGCCCGGGACCACCGCGGCGGCGAACAGGGTCGAGACGGGAATGCCGACCAGCGGCCCCATGACGATCAGCATCACGCTCGGGGGAATCAGGATCCCGAGCGTCCCGCCCGCGGCGATCACGCCGGCCGACAGGCGGGTGTCGTACCCGCTGCGGATCAGCATGGGGGCCGCCATGACGCCCAGGACGGTCACCGACGCGCCGACGATGCCGGTGGCCGCGGCGAACAGCGTGGCCGTCGCCAGGACGATGACGTAGAGCGAGCCCTTGTATTTTCCCAGCATGATCTGCAGGGCGCGGAACATGCGGTCCATCAGGCCGGACTGGTCCAGGACGTAGCCCATGAACAGGAACAGGGGGATGGCGGCCAGTTCGACGCTGGTCATCAGCGAGAAGAACTGATAGGTCAGCAGGTTGAAGACCTGCTGGCCGATGGCCATGAAACCGAACAGCAGGGCCACGAAGATGAACACGAAGGCCATCGGGAAGCCGGTGAGCACGCCCGCCACGGCGACCAGCAGGGACACGAGGCCGAGGACGGGATCGCTCATGATTGGGATTCCTTGTTCTGGAAGGGGGCGTTGTGCCGGATGACCCAGCAGGCCTTGACCAGTTCGGCCACGCCCTGCAGCAGCAGGAGGAGGATCGTGAGGGGAATCACCGCCTTGAGCGGGTAGATCGGCGGCATCCACGGGCTTTGCGGATAGAGCTCGTGCTGCGCCCAGGACTGGCTGGCGAATCGCAGGCTGACCATGAAGAACAGGCCCATGGCCGGGAAATACAGCACGACGTACATGACGGCGTCCAGCAGGGCCTGCCAGCGCGGCTTGAGCAGCGCGAGCAGGAAATCCGCCCGGACGTGGCTGCCCTTCTGCAGGGCGTAGGCCGCCCCCAGCATGAACACCGCGCTGGAGAGCATGTAGGTCATGTCGTAGGCCCAGATGGTGGGCTTGTTGAAGATGTAGCGGGACGTGACCTCGTAGACCAGGGCGCCCGTCAGGGGCAGGGTCAGCCAGGCCGCCAGCCTGCCGATCAGCAGCGACGGGTATTCCAGCGCCGCCAGCAGCCTGAGCAGCCCGGGGGAAGGTTCTCGTTCGTTGTCCATGAGGGTTCTCGGCTCCTTGCGGTCAGTGCGGAACTTCTTGTGGAACGGGCGCCTGGCCGGCATCGGCCAGGATGAACTCCGCGGCGCGCTCGGCCATCATGATGATGGGGACGTTCGTGTTGCCCGACACCAGGGTGGGCATGACGGAACCGTCCACCACCCGCAGCCGGTCGACGCCGTGGACTTTCATGCGATGGTCGACGACCGCCATGGGGTCGGTGCGCGCGCCCATCCTGGCCGTGCCGGTGGGATGGAAGATGGTGGCGCCGTGCTCGCGGCAGAAATGCAGGATCTCGTCGTCGCTGCGGGCGTCCGGACCCGGCCGGTACTCGCGCTTCATCAGGCTCTTCATGGGTTCCGTGCCGGCGATGCGGCGGGCGAGCCGCACCGCCGCGATGGCCGTGCGCCGGTCGAGCTCGGTATCCAGGTAGTTGGGCCGCATCGACGGCGGCTGGAGCGGATCGGGCGACTGGATCCGCACGTGGCCGCGCGATTCGGGGCGCAGCTGGCAGACGGAGTAGGTGCAGCCGGAGAAATCGTGCACCTTGGCGCCGGCCAGGTCGGCGGACAGCGTGCCCAGGTGGAACTGGACGTCGGGGCGGTCCGATTCGGGCAGGGCCCGGCAGAACAGCGCGCCCTGGTTGATCCCGATGGCCAGCGGGCCGCTGCGGAACAGCAGCCACTGCAACCCCATCCGCATGCGCCCCCAGAGGCTGCGCAGCTGGTCGTTGTTGGTGATCGGCTTGGTGACTTCGTAGATCAGGCGCAGCTGCAGGTGATCCTGCAGGTTCTCGCCGACGCCGGGCAGGTCCAGGACGACCGGGGCGCCGTAGCGCCGCAGCAGGTCCGCCGGGCCGATGCCGGAGAGCTGGAGCAGCTGGGGCGACAGCAAGGCGCCCGCGCACAGGATGACCTCCCGGTTGGCCCTCAGGGTCCGCGTCTGGCCGCCGAGCCGGTATTCCACCGCCGTGGCGCGCCGGTCCTGGAAGACCACCCGGGTCGCCTGCGCGCGGGTGACGACCTCCAGGTTGGGCCGGCCGCGCGCGGGCTTGAGATACGCCACCGCCGACGAGCAGCGCCATCCGCCATGCGTGGTGAGCTGGTAGTAGCCGACGCCTTCCTGCTCGCCGGTGTTGAAGTCCTCCGTCCTGGAGATGCCGTTCGCCTCGGCCGACCGGATGAAGGCCTCGACCAGTTCGTGCCTGGCGCGGATGGAGGACGCGTACAGCGGGCCGTCCGTGCCGCGCGTGGGCCCCGGCCCCAGGTCGTTGTGCTCGAGCTTGCGGAAATACGGCAGGCACTCGTCCCAGGTCCAGCCCGGATTGCCCAGCTCGGCCCAATGGTCGTAGTCCCGCTTCTGCCCGCGGATGTAGATCAGGCCGTTGATCGAACTGCTGCCGCCCAGCGTCTTGCCCCGCGGCCAGTAGATCCTGCGCCCCAGCATGTTGGGATCGGGATCCGTGTAGAAGCACCAGTTCACGTGCTTGTCGAACATGGTCCGGCCATAGCCGATCGGGATGTGGATCCAGAGGTTGGAGTCCGGCGGCCCGGCCTCCAGCAGGCAGACGCTGTGCCGGCCGTTCTCGCTCAGCCGGTTGGCCAGCACGCAGCCGGCCGATCCGGCGCCCACGATGATGTAATCCACGGCCTGGCTCATAGGATGGCGACTCCCTTGCTCTGACTCGGCGGCGATCATTTCTTGTTTGCGGCCAGTGTGAACGGGCTCGCCGGCGCGTCACCACGGGGTTAACACTATGAATTCCACCGGTGGCACGGAATGTGTCATCATGGTTTCAGTTGCCATTGGCTCACCGGGTCCCTTCAACCATGAACGAACTCGCTGATCGGTCCCTGCGCGTGCTGCGGATACTCGAAAAGCTGTCGGTCGCCTCCCATCCGCAGACCCTGACGCAGCTGGCCCAGCGCACGGGCCTGCCGAAATCCAGCCTGCTGCGCGCGCTCAACGACATGGAGCGCGCGTCCTACGTGACCCGGCTGCCCGGCCGGGGGGGATACGTGACCGGCGCGCGGACCCACGAACTGGGCCTGTCCATCCTGCGGGCGCCCCAGCTGCTGCGGGCGTGCCGCGCGGCGCTGAGCCGGCTCGTCGAGATCACGGGTGAAACGTGCAACATGAACACGCTGTCGGGCGACACCGTGCAGTATCTTGCCCGGGTGGAAAGTCCCGGCCATCTGCGCCTGCAGCTGCACATGGACATCGGCTCCCACGTGCCGCTGCATTGCACCGCCAGCGGCAAGCTGTTCCTGGCCTTCATGCGCCCGGCGGAGCAGCGGGCCCTGCTGGGCAGGCTGGACCTGGCGCGCATGACGCCCAAGACCATCACGCAGCCGGAGGCGCTGGTGTCGGCGCTCCAGCCGATCCGGGAACAGGAGATCGGCATCGACGACGAGGAATTCATCGTCGGGATGGTGGCCGTCGCGGTCCCGATCCGGGATCGCGACGGCAAGATGATCGCGGCCCTGGCCTGCCATGCGCCGACGGCCCAGGCGTCGCTCGGGGACCTGATGGAGAAGGCCCGCTTCATGCGCCGGACCGCGGACGAACTGGGCCTGATCCTGGCGAGCGATTAGGGCCCGGGCCCCTCACCCCCTTTATCCTTTCGGCCGGCCGGCCCTCTCGCCGGCCCGGGGCGCGCCCGCGCTATCATGGGCGCTGCCCGATTGTTTGAAACATTCATCTTCACGGATTCACCATGGAAGGCCTTGCCACCGACGGATTTCAACTCCTGCCCGACTGCGCGCTGGTGCGCATCCAGGGGCCCGACGCCCCCTCGTTCCTGCACGGCCAATTGACGCACGGCGTCGCCGGCCAGGACGGCGACCTGGCGGCGCCGGCCGCGTACTGCACGCCCCAGGGGCGCCTGCTGGCCAACGGTGTGGTCTGGCGGACCGGAGACGACGGTTTCGTCTGGATGGTGTCGCGGGACGTGGCGGATGGCCTGATCAAGCGCCTGCGCATGTTCGTGCTGCGCGCAAAGGTCACGATCGGCCTGGACGACGGGCCCCAGATCCGGGGCGCGTGGGGCGCCGGCGCCGTGCCGGCCCCGCTGCACGGGGCGCCGGCCTGGACCCGCGCCTCGGTCGAGGACGCGGACTGGATCGTGGCCCCCATGTCCCGGGCGGATCGGCCCGCCGCCTGGCGTCTCGCGGATGCCGCGCCGGCCGCGGCCGGTACGGCCGAGGACGATGCCTGGGCCGCCCTGCGGCTGGCCGGCGGCTGGCCCTGGATCCGGACGGCGTCCCAGGACCTGTTCCTGCCCGCCTCCCTGGACATGGACCTGAACGGCACCATCGATTTCGCCAAGGGCTGCTATCCCGGCCAGGAAGTCATCGCCCGCAGCCACTACCGGGGCACGGTCAAGCGCCGCATGGCCTGTGGCACCGCGCCCTGGGCGCCGGGCGCCCCCGCCCTGCCCCCGGCCTCCGATCTGTACGCCGCGGAGGACGCGGCGGGCCGGCCCGTGGGCCGCGTGATCGAATCGGCGGTCCACCGGGGCCTGCTGCACGTGGCGGCGGAAATCACCTTGTCGGACTGGCCGGCGACGCGCTACGCCGCCGGCGCGCCCGACGGCCCGGTGCTGGACCTACGCGTGCCTTCCGGCACCGCCTGACGCCGGAGCGGTCCCCACGACGGGGGGCGCGCGGGATGTCCCCGCCGCCCCGCCCGTCTTTCAGCGCGGCTGGTGATACAGCTTCAGGATGCTGGAGAAATCCAGCTTGCCGTGCCCCTGGGTGCTGTGCAGCGCGTACAGATTGCGCGCCAGTTCGCCCAGCGGCGTGGTCGCGCGGGCCTGCATGGACGCCTCGGCCGCCAGCCCCAGATCCTTCAGCATCAGGTCCACGCCGAAACCGCCGGCGTAGTCCTTGGAGGCCGGCGCGTTTTCCATCACGCCGGGCCAGGGGTTGTACAGCTCCGTCGCCCAGTTGCGCCCGGAACTCTTGGCGATGATGTCCGACAGGGTCTTCGGATCCAGGCCGTTGGCCACGCCCAGGGCCAGGGCCTCGGCCGTGCCGGCCATCAGGATGCCCAGCAGCATGTTGTTGCAGATCTTGGCGACCTGGCCTGCGCCCGCGTCTCCCGCGTGGAAGATGTTCTTGCCCATTTTTTCCAGGCAGGGCCGGGCCGCTTCCAGATCGGCGGCCGCGCCGCCGACGATGAAGGTCAGCGTGCCCGCCACGGCGCCGCCCGTGCCGCCGGACACCGGCGCGTCGATCATGCGGATGCCGCGCTGCGCGGCGGCGGCCGAGACCTTGCGGGCCGATTCGGGCGCGATGGTGCTGCATTCCAGGACCAGCGTGCCCCGGGCGATCGAGGCGAGCAGGCCGTCGTCGCCCAGGTACAGGCTTTCGACGTGGCGGCTGGCCGGCAGCATGCTGACGACCAGGTCGGCACCCTTGACGGCGTCCGCCGCCGTGGCCGCCGCCGTCGCGCCCGCCTGGACTAGGGCCTGGACGGCCTGCGGGACCAGATCGAAGACCTGGAGCTTGTGGCCCGCCTTGACCAGGTTCTGTGCCATCGGGCCGCCCATGTGGCCCAATCCGATGAATCCGATGGTGCTGCTCATGCGTGTCTCCTGTGATGATGCGTGGAATTCTTATGTGAGGCGCGCCGGACCGCGCGGATGCGCGACCGGCCGCCGGATCAGGGGCCCAGGTCCTCCAGGGGATGGGGCTGGCCGTCCGGCCCCGGCGGGACCAGGAAGCGCCGCGCCCAGTCCGCCGTGGCCTGCTCGCGCGTGGCCGGGTTCCAGCGCGGGGATTTGTCCTTGTCGATCAGCAGTGCGCGGATGCCTTCGCGGAAGTCCGGCTCGGCGCAGCAGTGCAGCGAGGCCGTGAATTCCATGCGGAAGGTTTCCGCCAGGGATTGATGCCGGGCGCGCGCCAGCAGCGTATGGCTGAGACGGGCCGAGCCCGGCGACCCCGCCAGGAAGGTGGCCGCCGCCCGCGCCAGCCAGGGATCGGGATCGTCCCGCCAGGCGGCGATGGCGGCGGCGATGTCCAGGTAATCGGCGCGGCCGCAGGCCTGGCGGATGGCGTCGGCATGGCGCTGCAGCGGGCCGGGCCCGGGCGCCGGCGCCTGGCAGGCGTCCAGCACGGCGTCCACCTGGGCGGCGTGGCGGGCCGGATCGGCCGCCCAGTCCGTGGCCGCCAGCGCGGCCAGCAGGGCGTCCAGCCCCCCGGCGTCGCAGACCCGGTCGGCCAGGCCGTAATGCAGGCAGTCGCCCGCGCCCAGCTGCGCGCCGGTGAACGCCAGGAAGGTGCCGATGCCGCGCGGCAGCCGGCTGAGCATCCAGGTGCCCGCCACGTCGGGATACAGGCCGATGGTGACTTCCGGCATGGCGAAGCGCGTCGTGTCGGTGACGATGCGGTGGCTGGCGCCCAGCATCAGGCCCACGCCGCCGCCCATCACGATGCCGCTGCCCCAGCACAGCACCGGCTTGGGATAGCAATGGATGCGATGGTCCAGGCGGTACTCGGTTTCGAAGAAGGTGCGGGCCGGGACGTTGGCCCAGGCGTCGCCCGCCGGGCTGTCGAGCATGGCGCGGTACAGGGCGTGCAGGTCGCCCCCGGCGCAGAAGGCCTTGCCGCCCGCGCCGTTCAGGACCACGGCGACCAGGCCGTCGTCGGCCGCCCAGGCCTGCAGGCGGGCGTCCAGCAGCCGGCACATGGGCAGGGACAGGCCGTTCAGGGTCTGGGGGCTGTCCAGGGTGGCCACGCCGATGCGGCGGCCGTCGCGGCCGGGGATTTCCTGGAACAGCACCGGGTCCCGGGCGGCGGATTCGGGGATGGCGGATGCGCTCATCGCAGGTCGGCCTCCTGGGTGAGGATGTGGCGCGCCACGATCAGGCGCATGATTTCGTTGGTGCCTTCCAGGATCTGGTGCACGCGCGTGTCGCGCACCAGCCGTTCCAGCGGATAGTCCTTCAGGTAGCCGTAGCCGCCGTGGATCTGCTGCGCGTCCAGGCAGGACTGGAAGCACAGGTCCGTCGCCAGGCGCTTGGCCATCGCGCAGTAGGCGGCGGCCTGGGGATCGCCTTCGTCGAGCTTGCAGGCCGCCAGGCGCACCATCTGGCGCGAGGCGACGATATTGGCCAGCAGGTCGGCCAGCTTGAACTGCAGCGCCTGGAAGTCCGCCAGGGCGCGGCCGAACTGGCGCCGTTCGCCCATGTAGCGGCGCGCGGCCTCGTAGGCGCCCTGGGCGGCCCCGACCGAGCAGGTGGCGATGTTGATGCGGCCGCCGTCCAGGCCCTTCATGGCGAAGCGGAAGCCCTCGCCTTCCTCGCCCAGGCGGTTTTCCACCGGCACCCGCACGTTCTCGAAGGTGATCGGACGCGTGGACTGGCTGTTCCAGCCCATCTTGTTTTCCTTGCGGCCGTAGGTGATGCCGGCGCTGTCGGCGGGCACGACCAGGGCCGAGATGCCGCGCGCGCCCTCGCCGCCCGTGCGGGCCATGACCACCAGGACGTCGGTGTCGCCCGCGCCGGAGATGAAGGCCTTGGCGCCGTTCAGGACGTAGTGGTCGCCCTCGCGGCGGGCGCTGGTGGTCAGCGAGGCGGCGTCCGAGCCCGCGCCGGGTTCGGTCAGGCAGTAGGACGCGAGCTTTTCGCCGCTGGCCAGCAGCGGTCCCCAGTGGTCGCGCACGCCGGGCTGCGCCCAGGAGCCGATCATCCAGGTCGCCATGTTGTGGATGGTGATGAAGGCCGTGGTGGAAGGATCGACGGCGGCCATTTCCTCGAACACCAGCGTGGCGTCCAGGCGCGGCAGGCCCAGTCCGCCGATGGATTCGGGCGCGTACATGGCGCAGAACCCGAGTTCGCCGGCCTTGGCGAAGGCCTCGCGGGGAAAGATGTGTTCCTCGTCCCACTGCGCCGCGTAGGGGGCCAGTTCCCCCTGGGCGAATTCGCGGGCGGCCTGTGCGAAGGCCTGTTGCTCCTCGGTGAGGCGAAAATCCATGTGCGTGTCTCCGGATTTTGTATGGGGCTGTCGCGGCATGCTCGTGGCGCCGCCCGACGCGGCCTGGCCCGGGTCGGGGCTGGCCGATGCGCCGCAGGCTTAATGTAGCACTTCGATGGCCTGCTCCCGTGCGGCCCGCCCACCTTAGCGCAGCCGCCGTGGCGCGGCTGTCGCGCACGCGACAATCGACGGCCGGCCCCGAATTCCGGAACCCTAGGCGCGCGGCGCGTCCGGTCGCTCGGATCGCCGTGCCGCGTCCTGCCGGTGCGCCGCGCGGCGGCGCCGGGACTCCAGGGGATCGAAGACCAGCGGCCGGTACAGTTCGACGCGGTCGTCCTCGCGCAGCACGCGGCGTGCGTCGCAGCGTTCGCCGTACACGCCCGTCGCGGGCGGATGGTCCGTGAACTCGGGGAATTCGGCGGCGAAGCCGCTCAGGGCCAGCGCCTGGCCGACGGTTGCGCCCTCGGGGACGTCCAGGGTCCGCCGCCACAGGCGCGCGGGCGCGGCGAAGGCGAGATGCACCCTCAAGTCAGCTCCCGTAGACCGCGTGGGCGCGCTGGGTGAAGGAATCGATGAAGCTGGTGGCGATCCGGTTGAAGACGGGACCGACCACCGCCGAGAGCGCGCGGCTGGAAAAGGTATATTCCATGGTGTAGAGCACCTTGCAGCCGTCCTCGCCCAGCGGCTGGAAGGTCCAGTGCCCGGTCAGGCTGGAAAACGGCCCGTCCACCAGATGAAAGACGATCCGGTGCGGATATTCGTGATCGTTGCGCGTGGTGAAGCTCTGGCGGATGCCGGCGAAATGGATCTGCACCGTGGCCTGCATGCCCTGCTCGTTCTGCCATTGCACCTGGGCCCCGCCGCACCAGGGCATGAATTCGGGATAGCGCCCGACGTCGGCCACCAGATCGAACATCTGTTCGCAACTGAACGGAACGAGAACGGAGCGCTGGATCGAAGGCATCGGCAAGACGGTCGGTTGGGCTAGAATGCAAGGATTTTACATTTTCGGTTCCCGTCTGGTTCGGACACACATGAGTATTGTCGAAAATCGCAAAGCCACCCACGATTACTTCATCGAGGAGCGCTTCGAGGCCGGGCTGGTGCTGGAGGGCTGGGAGGTCAAGGCCATCCGCGCCGGCCACGTCCAGCTGAAGGAAGCCTACGTCATCGTGCGCGACGGCGCCCTGTGGATCCTGGGCATGCACGTCAGCCCCCTGCCCACGGCCTCCACGCACATCCACCCCAACGCCACCCGCACGCGCAAGCTGCTGCTGCACGCCCAGGAAATCAGCAAGCTCATCGGCAAGGTCGAACAGCGCGGCTACGCCCTGGTGCCGCTGAACCTGCACTACAAGGGCGGGCGCATCAAGCTGGATTTCGGCCTGGGGCGCGGCAAGAAGCTGCACGACAAGCGCGACACCCAGCGCGACAAGGACTGGGCGCGCGAGAAAGAGCGGCTGATGAAGCACGACACCCGCGGCAAGCAGGGGGACTGAGCCGCCATCGGGCGCGCGGCCCGGCGACGGACCGGGCCGTGTCGCACGCTCAGGACGGCCGCGCCGCCTGGAACGCCCGCCGGTAAGCCGTGGGCGTGGTCCGCAGGCGGGCATGGAAATGCTGCCGCAGCGACAGGGCCGAACCGAAGCCGGCCGCCTGGGCGACCGCGTCGATCGGCAGGACGCCGCCTTCCAGCAGTTCGCGCGCCCGCGCCAGGCGCAGGGCCAGCAGCCATTGCTTCAGCGACGTGCCCGTGGCCCGCTGGAAATGACGCGTGAAACTGCGCCGGCTCATGGCCGCGCGGGCGGCCAGCGTGTCGATGGCATGCGGCTCTTCCAGGTGGGCGGCGGCCCAGCCCAGGACGCGGGCCAGCCGGCCCTCGCCGGGGCTGGCCGGCATCGGGCGCTCGATGAACTGGGCCTGCCCGCCGTCCCGGTGCGGCGCGACGACCAGCGCCCGGGCCGCGCGGCTGGCGGCACCGATCCCGCCTAGCCTGCCCAGCAGATGCAGGCAACAGTCCAGCCCGGCCGCGACCCCGGCGGACGTCAGCACACGGCCCTCGTCCACGTACAGCGCCTCGCGTTCGATCCGGACGCCCGGATGGCGTTCGGCCAGCCGGTCGGCGTAGGCCCAGTGGGTCGTCGCGCGCAAGCCGTCCAGCAGCCCCGCCTGGGCCAGCGGGAACGCGCCCAGGCACAGGCCCACCAGCCCCGCGCCGCGTTCACCGGCGCGGCGCAAGGCCGCGATCAGGGCATCCGGGGCCGGGCGGCAGTCCTCGTGCCAGGTGGGCACGATCACCCAATCGGCCTGTTCCAGTGCCGCCAGGCCATGTTCGGGGATGATCGAGAATCCCCCCGTCGTGCGCAGCGGCTGCGGGTCGACGGCGCATACGCGCACGTCGAAGCCCGTGGCGCCGCCGCCCGGCCGGGGGCCGAAGACCAGTGAAGGCACCGACAGGTGGAACGGCGTGATCCCGTCGAAGGCCACCACGGCGATCCTGGGCGCGGCCGCGCCGGCGCCGCTCGCCCCGGGCGGTTCCGCGTCGCGAAGATCCGGAGCGTGGGTCGGACGATCGTTCATGATGGCCCGATTTTATCGAATCATTGTTTCAAGGCCAATACCGGCCTGCGGCGGCCGCCGCCACAATGACGCATCGGCCCGGAAACGGGACGCCTTCACCCACCCTCTTGGAGTTCCACATGCCCGCCACCCCTCGCCGCGCCCTGCTGGTCATCGACGTCCAGAACGAATATTTCACCGGCGGCCTGCCCATCGCCCATCCTCCCGTGGAGACCTCGCTGCGCAACATCGGCCTGGCCATGGAGGCCGCCCGGGCGGCGGGCGTCCCGGTCGTCCGGGTCCTGCACGACAGCCCTGCGGGCGCGCCCCTGTTCGCGCCGGATTCGGATGGATGGCGGCCGCATCCGGCCCTCGCCGGCCATCCCGTGGACCACACCGTCCACAAGACCCGCGCCAGCGCCTTCATGGGCACGGACCTGGCCGACTGGCTGGCCGCAAGGGACATCGACACCGTGACGGTCGCCGGCTACATGACGCACAACTGCGACGCGGCGACGATCTTCGACGCCCTGCACCGAGGGCTCGGCGCGGAATTCCTGTCCGATGCGAGCGGATCTCCCGCCTACCGGAACGCGGCGGGACAGGCGAGCGGCGAGGAAATCCACCGTGTGTTCTGCACCGTGTTCCATTCGAATTTCGCGGCGGTCGCCACGACGGCCGAATGGATCGAGGCCATCCGCACGGGGCGGGCGCTGGAAAAAGACAATATCTTTCTGTCGAGCCGGCGGGCGCTGGCTGCCGGCGACGGCCCCGACCTGGACTGACGATGCCGGACCGGTGGCGCGGCGACCGCCTCTCAGCGGATCGTGAAGCCTTCGATTTCCAGCAGGCGGACCTTGCGGCCGAGGCCGCCGCCGTAGCCGTTCAGCGTGCCGTTGCGCGCCAGGATGCGGTGACAGGGAATGATGATGCTGATGGGATTGCTGCCCACGGCCGTGCCGACCGCGCGGCCATGGCCCGCGCCCAGGCCGGCGCGTTCGGCCAGTTCACCGTAGGACAGGGTTTCGCCGCAGGGGACTTCCAGCAGGGCCCGCCAGACCTTTTGCTGGAACGCCGTGCCCCGGGGCGCCAGCGGCATTTCGAAGACCTTGCGCTCGCCGCGCCAGTATTCGTCCAGTTCGTGCCGGGTCTGCTCCAGCACCGCCAGGGCGCCGGCCGGGGTGTCTTCCCGCAAGGGATGCAGCGTCGCCGTTTCCGCCCGCAGTTCATCCCATGACGGCACGGACGCCCCGGTGGCGTCCATGAACAGCGTCCCGCTCTCGCCCGCCGTCCGTTCCCGCACGGCCTTGAACGTGCGGATCGCCCGGCCGCCCAGAAAGCCCGCCGTGGGATCGGCCACCACCGCCGCGGCGGCTTCCACCCCCGGTATCCGGGGCAGGTCCCGCTGGTCCGTGAAATACAGGCCCAGCAGGCTGGCCTCGTCCGATTCCAGCAGAATCGGACCCAGGGGGGACGGGATCAGGGCATGAAACGACATGCCCGTCAGGCGGCGACCTTCGTGTCGGCCAGGCGCTGCCAGGTATCGACCACCGTGTCCGGGTTCAGGGACATGGACAGGATGCCCTCGTCACGCAGCCACTGGGCCAGGTCGGGATGGTCGCTGGGGCCCTGGCCGCAGATGCCGACGTACTTGCCGGCCTTGAGGCAGGCCTGGATCGCGCGGCGCAGCATGAACTGCACGGCGGGATCGCGCTCGTCGAAGTCGGCGGCCAGGAGTTCCATGCCCGAATCCCGGTCCAGCCCCAGGGTGAGCTGGGTCATGTCGTTCGAACCGATCGAGAAGCCGTCGAAATACTGCAGGAATTCCTCGGCCAGGATGGCGTTGGTCGGGACTTCGCACATCATGATCAGGCGCAGGCCGTTCTCGCCGCGTTTCAGGCCGTGCGCGGCCAGCAGATCGACCACGCGTGCGGCCTGGCTGAGCGTGCGCACGAAGGGCACCATGATTTCCACGTTGGTCAGGCCCATCTCGTCGCGGACTTTTTTCAGGGCCTCGCATTCCATGCGGAAGCACTCGGCGAAGTCCTCGGAGATGTAGCGCGACGCGCCCCGGAAGCCCAGCATGGGGTTTTCTTCCTCGGGTTCGTAGCGCGAGCCGCCCACCAGCTTGCGGTATTCGTTGGACTTGAAGTCCGACAGGCGCACGATCACGGGCTTGGGATAGAAGGCCGCGCCGATGGTGGCGATGCCTTCGGCGAGTTTTTCCACGAAGAAGGCGCGCGGGCTGGCGTAGCCCCGGGCGGCGGATTCCACGGCCTTTTTCAGGTCGCCGTCCACATTGGGGTAGTCCAGGATCGCCTTGGGGTGGACGTTGATGTTGTTGTTGATGATGAATTCCAGACGCGCCAAGCCGACGCCGCCGTTCGGGATCTGCGAGAAATCGAAGGCCAGCTGCGGGTTGCCGACGTTCATCATGACCTTCAGGCCGATGTCGGGCATCTGGCCCCAGCGGACTTCCTCGATCTCGGTTTCGATCAGGCCGTCGTAGATGCGGCCTTCGTCGCCTTCGGCGCAGGACACGGTGACTTCCCGGCCGTTGGCCAGCACGTCGGTGGCGTCGGCGCAGCCCACCACGGCCGGGATGCCCAGTTCGCGCGCGATGATGGCGGCGTGGCAGGTGCGGCCGCCCCGGTTGGTGACGATGGCCGAGGCCATCTTCATGACGGGTTCCCAGTTGGGGTCGGTCATGTCGGTGACCAGGATGTCGCCGGGACGAACCTTGTCCATTTCGGAGGCGTCGGCCACGACGCGCACCGTGCCCGAGCCGATCTTCTGGCCGATGGCGCGGCCGGTGATCAGGACTTCGCCGGTGGCCTTCAGGCGGTAGCGTTCCTGGACGTCGTGATGGCCTTGCTGCGATTTCACGGTTTCCGGGCGAGCCTGCAGGATGTAGAGCTTGCCGTCCACGCCGTCGCGGCCCCACTCGATGTCCATCGGACGCTGGTAGTGCTTTTCGATGATGGTCGCGTAGCGGGCCAGTTCGATGATTTCTTCGTCGGTCAGGGAATAGCGGTTGCGTTCGGATGCAGGGACTTCGACGGTGCGCACGGCGTGGCCGGAAACGCGCTGCTCGTCGAATTCCATCTTGATCAGCTTGGAGCCGATGCGCCGGCTGATGACCGGATAGTGGCCGGCGGCCAGCGTGGGCTTGAAGACGTAGAATTCGTCCGGGTTGACGGCGCCCTGGACGACGGTCTCGCCCAGGCCGTAGGACGAGGTGATGAACACCACGTCCTTGAAGCCGGATTCGGTGTCCAGCGTGAACATCACGCCCGCGCTGCCCTTGTCCGAGCGCACCATGCGCTGGATGCCGGCCGACAGGGCGACCTCGGCGTGGGCGTAGCCCTTGTGCACGCGATAGGAGATCGCGCGGTCGTTGTACAGCGAGGCGAACACGTGGCGGATCTTTTCCAGCACGTCATCGATGCCGACCACGTTCAGGTAGGTTTCCTGCTGGCCGGCGAAGGACGCGTCGGGCAGGTCCTCGGCGGTGGCCGACGAGCGTACGGCGAAGGAGCCCTTGCCGTCGGCGTCCAGCGCGGCGAAGGCGGTGCGGATGGCCTGTTCGAAATCGGCCGGGAACGGGGTGTCGATCACCCACTGGCGGATCTCGGCGCCGGCGGCGGCCAGTTCACGCACGTCGTCGGCGTTCAGCGCGTCCAGGCGCGCGTTGATGCGGGCATCCAGGCCCGTGGACTTCAGGAAATCGCGGAAAGCGTCGGCGGTGGTCGCAAAGCCGCCCGGCACGCGAACCCCCGCGCCGGCCAGCTGGCTGATCATTTCACCGAGAGAAGCGTTCTTGCCTCCTACCGAGTCCACATCCGTCATGCGGAGCTGCTCGAACGATACGACATACGACATGGTGTCACCTTTGAGATAGAGAAAGCGTGTTTGCCCGGCGTACGCAGCGCGGAGGACGATATCCCCCGCGTGCGCGGCATGATTGCGTGCGCCCGGCAAACCAGCCTTGTCGGCGGTGGCGGTGACTGGTAACCTTCGCGGATTGTACCGTTTCTGACGCTTGGTGGTTCAACAATCCATGACCGACTCCTCTATCGAACGCCCGGTGTTCATCGTCTCGGACAGCACCGGGATCACCGCTGAAACATTCAGTCACGCGGTGCTCTCGCAATTCGAGGCCATCGCCTTCCAGTCCGTGCGTCTGCCCTTCATCGATTCGGTGGAAAAGGCCGACGCCGCCGCGCGGCGCATCGCCGCGCAGGCCGACAAGGGCGGCCCGCCGCCGCTGGTCTTCAGCACCCTGGTGGACCCGGAGATCGCCGACCGCATCCGCACCGCGCCCTGCGTCTTCCTGGACCTGTTCGGTTCCTTCGTCCATCACCTGGAAGGCGTCCTGGGCGTGAACGCCAGCCGCTCGGTGGGCCGGTCGCACACCAATGGGCTGAGCAAGCAGTACAACAACCGCATCGAGGCCATCAATTTCAGCCTGGCCCACGACGACGGACAGTACGTCCAGGGGCTGGAGCAGGCCGACGTCATCCTGGTGGGCGTCTCGCGCTGCGGCAAGACCCCCACCAGCCTGTACCTGGCGATGCAGTACGCGGTCAAGGCCGCCAACTATCCGCTGATCCCGGAAGACTTCGACCGGGGCGCCCTGCCCGCCACCCTGCTGCCCTACCGGCGCAAGCTGTTCGGCCTGTCGATCCAGCCCGAGCGGCTGGCCGAGGTCCGCAACGAACGGCGTCCCAACAGTACCTACGCCTCGCTGAAGCAATGCCGCCAGGAAGTCGCCGACGCCGAACGCCTGATGCGCATGGAAAACATCCCCTGGCTGTCCACCACCACCCGCTCGATCGAGGAAATCTCCACGAAGATACTCGACGAGGTCGGCCTGGATAGAATGAGCTACTAGCCTTCGGCGCCCGGGCTCGTCATGCGGCGCGGCTGATCAACCCTGCTCTCGCCGCGCCGTGCGCGCCCGCACGGCGGCCACCAGCTGCTGGCGCCGCTGCTCGAACAGGCAGACGGCGGCGGCGGCGGCGACGTTCAGGGACTCGACCGCCGCGGACTGCGGGATGTGGACCCGCCAGTCGGCCAGTTCCAGCAGGTCGCCCGCCACGCCCTGCCCCTCGTTGCCGAACAGCCAGACGCACGGCTGGCGCAGGTCCTTGACGTACAGGATCTCGGCCTTTTCCAGCGTCGTGGCGGCCAGCGGGATGTCCAGCCGCCGCGCCAGCGCCGACAGGTCGGCGTGCTCGTGGATTTCCAGGGCGAAATGCGCCCCCTGCCCGCTGCGCAGGACCTTGGGCGACCAGGCCGCGGCGCAGCCGTCGGACAGGTAGGCCTGGCGCAGGCCCGCCGCCGCGGCCGTGCGCAGCAGCGTGCCCAGGTTGCCCGGGTCCTGGACCCGGTCCAGCCACAGGCAGCCGGCCGCGATGCGCGCTGGCGGTTCCGGGGCGGGCGCCTCGACGATGAAGAATACGGCGGGGCCGTGCTCGACCTGGGACAGGACGGCGGCGAGATTGTTCTGCAGCACGACGCGGCGCCCGCGCGCGCAGGCCTGCCAGATCGGTCCGACCCAGTCCAGGGACAGGGCGGATTCGCCGACCACCAGCACCGGGGGCGGCCCCTTGTGTTCCAGCCAGGCGCGGCACAGGTGCTCGCCTTCGAGGATGACGCGGGCGTCGTGGCGGCCGGGCCGGCCCTGGGCCAGGCGCAGCCAGGCGCGGTAGTCCGGGTTGTCGCGCGACGCGATGTGGCGCACGGGGACCGCATTTGTCATGAGGAACCCCCGTCGAGCAGCCGGCGGACGGGCGCGAAGCCGCGCCGGTGCTCGGGACAGGGGCCGAACTCGGCCAGGCGGGCCAGGTGCAGCGCGGTGCCGTAGCCCTTGTGGCGGTCGAAGGCGTATTGCGGATGGCGCGCGTGCAGCTCCAGGCAGCAGGCGTCGCGCGTGGTCTTCGCCAGGATGGAGGCGGCGGAAATCGCCGGTTCCAGGGCGTCGCCCCCCACCACGGCGCGGGCGGGGCACGGCAGGCCCTTGGGCAGGCGGTTGCCGTCCACCAGGATCAGCGCCGGCGCGCGGGACAGGTCCAGGCAGGCCCGGCGCATGGCCAGCATCGTCGCCTGCAGGATGTTCAGTCGTTCGATTTCCTCGACGCTGGCGCTGGCGACGGCCCAGGCGAGCGCCCGTTCGCGGATCAGGCCGGCCAGGGATTCCCGGCGTTCGGGGCTGAGCTTCTTGGAATCGTCCAGGCCCTCGATCGGACGGTCCGGGTCCAGGATGACGGCAGCGGCGTAGACGGGACCGGCCAGGGGGCCCCGCCCCGCTTCGTCCACGCCGGCGACCGGACCGGATTCCGCCGGCGCGTCGAACAGGTCACGTGTTTCCACGACTGGCTTCCAGTATGGCCTGCGCCGCCAGGCCCGGCGTGTCGCGGCTGAGGGTCTCGTGCAGCGCCGCGAAGCGCCGCTCGATGCGCGCGGCCAGCCCGGCGTCGGTCAGCGCCGCCCAGGTGTGCTCGGCCAGGGCCTGGGGCGTGGCGGCTTCCTGCAGCAGTTCGGGCACGACGAATTCGCGTTCCAGGATGTTCGGCAGGCCGATCCACGGCAGGCTCGGCGCGTCCTGGCCGGACTTCCAGGCCATGATGCGCCGCATCCAGGGCGTGATGACGTAGGAGATCACCAGGGGCCGCTTGAAGAGCGCGGCTTCCAGGGTGGCCGTGCCGCTGGCCACCAGCACCGCGTCGGCGGCTTCCATGGCGTGCCAGGCGATCGGCCATTCGGACGTGTCCAGGCCGTCGGCGCGGGCCGGCGCGCCCTGCCCAGCCTCGGGCAATGCCGACAGGACCCGGCATCCGGGGACGGGATGTTGCGCCAGAATGGCCTCGAACTGGGCGCGGCGGTGTGCGTTGACGACCGGCACGACGATTTGCAGATCGGGATCCTGGCTCAGCAGAATCTGTGCCGCCTGCAGAAACCGGGGGGCCAGCAGCCGGATTTCCGATTCGCGGCTGCCCGGCATCAGCGCCAGCACCCGGCGTCCGGGCGCCAGGCCCAGGCGCGCGCGCGCGGCCGCGCGGTCCGGCCGCGCGGGGATGAGTTCGGCCAGGGGATGGCCCACGTAGGTCACGGGCACGCCCTGCTCGCGGTACAGGTCGACCTCGAAGGGGAACAGCACCAGCATGTGCGACACCGCGCGGCGGATCTGGTGGATGCGCTCGAACCGCCAGGCCCAGATCGACGGGCCGACGAAATGCACGGTGGGGATGCCGGCGGCGCGCAGTTTTTCTTCCAGGCGCAGGTTGAAGTCCGGCGCGTCGACGCCCACGAACACGTCCGGGCGCCAGTCCAGCGTCCGGCGGCGGGTGTCGCGCCAGGTGCGGATCAGGCGCGGCGCCTGGCGCAGCGCATCGACGTAGCCGAACACGGACAGCGCGTCCATGGGATGCCAGGCCTCGAAGCCCGCGCGCGCCATGGCCGGGCCGCCGATGCCCATGGCCTGGACCTGGGGATCGCGCGATCGCAGGCCGCGGAGCATGCGCGCCGCCAGCAGGTCGCCGGAAGGTTCCCCGGCCACGATGGCGGCGGAGAAGGTCATGGCCGGGCGATACCCCGGCTGGATGCGCGCAGGAAATCGAGCAGCGTCTGGATGGCGGGCGCCTCGGCCGGGTGTTCCGCCCGCAGGACCGCCAGGGCCTCGATGGCCTGTTCCACGTTCAGCTGGCGCCGGTAGAGGATCTTGTAGGCGTCCTTGAGCGCCTGGATGTCGGCCGGCGTGAAGCCGCGCCGGCCCAGGCCCTCGGCGTTGATGCCGACCGGCCGGAACGAGTCGCCCGCGCCGATCACGTAGGGGGGCACGTCCTGGCGCACGGAACTGGTGCCGCCGATCATGGCGTGCGCGCCGATGCGCACGAACTGGTGCACCGCCGACAGGCCGCCCAGGATGGCCCAGTCGCCGATGTGGATGTGGCCCGCCAGCTGGACGCTGTTGGCGATCACGATGTGGCTGCCCAGCTGGCAGTCATGGGCGATGTGGACGTAGGCCATGATCCAGTTGTCGTCGCCCAGCCGCGTGGTGCCCACGTCCTGCACGGTGCCGGTGTTCACGGTCACGAATTCGCGGAAGGTGTTGCCCGCGCCGATTTCCAGCGCCGTGGGCTCGCCCGCGTATTTCTTGTCCTGGGGAATGCCGCCGATGGAGCAGTAGCGGTAGAAATGGTTGTCCGGGCCGATGACGGTATGCCCGTCGATGGCGCAGTGCGGGCCGATGCGCGTGCGCGCCCCGACGCGGACGTGCTCGCCGACGATGCTGTAGGGGCCGACGACGACGTCCTCGCCCAGCACCGCGCCCGGCGCGACGAGGGCCGTGGGGTGGATCTGCGCCGCGCCCATCATTCCTCCAGGATACGCACCGCGCACATGATCTTGGCCTCGGCGGCGATCTGGTCGTCGACCTTGGCCACGGCGGTGTACTTGCAGATGGAACGGCTGAGCTTGTCGGCCGAGACTTCCATGCGCAGCTGGTCGCCGGGCACCACGGGGCGGCGGAAGCGCGCGCCGTCCACGCCGACCAGGTAGTAGGCGATCTTGGTGCTGGCCAGGTTCGGCGCGCCGGCGTCGGCGAAGGAGAACAGCGCGGCCGCCTGGGCCAGGGCCTCGATGATGAGGACGCCGGGCATCACCGGGTGATGGGCGAAGTGCCCCTGGAAGAAGGGCTCGTTGTAGGTGACATTCTTGATGGCCACGATGCTCTTGCCCGGGTCCATTTCCAGGACGCGGTCCACGAGCAGCATCGGCTGCCGGTGCGGCAGCCGTTCCATGATGTCTTTGATATCGAGTTCCATTATTGTGTGTCCTGCTTGGGGTTCGTCGGCCGGCCGGATGTGCCGGCGGCGCCTTGTCGTTCCGCGGCGCGCAGCCGCTTGCGCAATTGCGCGAGCTGGCCGATCACGGCTGCATTATGTTGCCAGGCGCCATGCTCGGCCACGGGGAATACCCCGGTGTAGCGCCCGGCCTCGAGGATGTCCGAAGTGACCGCGGTGCCGCCCGAGATGTGCACGTCGTCGCCCAGTGTCAGGTGCCCGCCGAACATGGCCGCCCCCCCGATCACGCAGCGCCGGCCCATGGTGGTGGACCCGGCCACGCCCACGCAGGCGGCCATCGCGGTGTGGTCTCCGATCCGGCAATTATGGCCGATCATGATCTGGTTATCGAGCTTCACGCCGTCGCCCAGCACCGTGTCCTCGACCGCGCCGCGGTCGACGGTGGTGTTGGCGCCGATTTCCACGTCGTCGCCGATGCGCACGCCGCCCAGCTGGGCGATCTTGGCCCAGGCGCCGGGCGTGCGCGGATCCGGCGCGAAGCCGAAGCCGTCGGCCCCCAGCACGACGCCCGAATGCAGGATGGCCCGCGCGCCCACGCGCACGCCGTGATAGAGCGTCACATGGGCATGCAGCAGGCTGTCCGCGCCGATGGAGCTGTCCGCGCCGATGACGCAGCCCGCGCCGATGCGCACGCCCGCGCCGATGCGCGCGCCCGATTCGATCACCGCCAGGGGGCCGACGTGCACGCCGTCGGCCAGCACGGCGTCGTCGGCGATGACGGCGCTGGGATGGATGCCCCGGGGCAGGCCGGCCTGGCGGTGGCGGTCGAACCACTGGGCCAGCAGCGCGTACATCAGGTAGGGCTGCGGACACAGCACCGCCGCCCAGGACGGCGGCGCGTCGTGGCGGGACCGGTAGGCGTCCCAGTCCTGCTGGCGCAGGATGACGGCGGCCGCGCCGCAGTCATCCAGCTGGGACTGCAGGCGGGGATTGGACAGGAAGCTGATTTCGGACCGGCTCGCCGAGCCCAGGGAGCCGATGCCCGCGATCTTCAGCGCGCCGGATTCCGGCGCGCCCTCGATGCCGCATCCCAACCCGACCGTATCGGCAGCCCGCAGCAGTTCGGACAACGCGGGTGCCCGATCGGGCGCGAGCAGCACAGGCATCGGAAATCAGCCGCCCAGGGCGCCGATGACCTGGTCGGTGATGTCCACGCGGGGGCTGACCGTGACGGCGTCCTGGATGATCAGGTCGTAGTTCTGCTGTTCGGCGATCTTCTTGATCGCGGCGTCGGCCTTTTCCACGATGGCGGAAAATTCCTCGTTGCGGCGGCGGTTGAAGTCTTCCTGGAATTCGCGGCGCTTGCGCTGCAGGTCGGAATCCATGTCCTGGAGCTTGCGCTGGCGCTTGACGCGGTCGGCCTCGGACAGCACCGGGGCGTCCTTGTCGAGCTTCTGGGCTTCGGCGCGCAGGCTGTCGGACAGGCGCTGCAGTTCCTGGTCGCGCTTCTTGAATTCGGCTTCGATCTTGGCCTGAGCCGCCTTGGCGGGCTTGGAGTCGCGCAGGATGCGTTCCGTGCTGACAAAACCGATCTTCGTGCCCTGGGCGTAGGACGGCGCGACGAACAGCGCCCCCAGGCCCACGGCCGCCGCCAGGGCCAGCGCCCGGTGGCTACGCACGGCGCGTTGCGCCAACGTTGAAACATTCAGACCTGAAACAAACATGATGAGGAATCCACCTAGGATCAAAGCAGCTACAAAAGGGGTTATTGTGCCATCAAACGCGGGGAATCAGAAACCGGTGCCGATCTGGAACTGGAAGACCTGCTTCTGGTCGCCTTCCTTGGCGTTCAGGGCGCGGCCGAAGGACAGCTGCAGCGGCCCCAGCGGCGATTCCCAGGACAGGCCCAGGCCCGCGGAATATTTCCAGCCGCAGGGATCGGCCACCTGGCCGTACTGGCCGTTGGCGCAGCTGGAGCCGTCGGTCGTGGAGACCTGGCCGATGTCCGAGAACATGAACCAGCGCAGGGTGCGGTCGCGCGAGGCGCCCGGGAACGGCAGGTACAGCTGCACGTTGCCGACGATGCGCTTCGAGCCGCCCAGGTAGGTGTCGGTCAGGGTGTCGCGCGGCCCCAGGGAGGCGCCCTCGTAGCCGCGCACCGAGCCGATGCCGCCCGCATACATGTTCTTGATCACCGGGAAGGCCTTGCCGCTGCTGCCGTAGGTCTTGGCCCAATCCACCTGGCCGTTCAGGGCCAGGGTGAAGGATCGGCCCAGGGGCCAGTAGTACTGCTGCTGGCCGCTGAGCTTGTAGTAGCGCAGGTCCATGGTGGACACGTCGGCGGACACGCGGGTGTAGCTGCCGCGGTGGGGCGCCAGGGCGCTGTCGCGGGTGTCCTTGGCCCAGCCCACGCTGAAGATGGCGGCATTGGTGGTGTCGCCGTAGTCGTCGACGAAGTTCTGGTAGGCCAGGGGCGCCGGGTTGGTGCCGCTGCGGCGGATGTCCTTCAGCGCGTTGCGTTCGAAGGTCAGGCCGGCGAAGATGCGGTCGACCTCGGAGATCGGCACGCCGAAGTTCAGGCCCAGGCCCATGGATTCGACCGTGTACCAGCCGGTCGAGCCGCTGTCGGACACGTCGTAGGGCGTGGTGCGCCGGTAGTACAGGGACGTGGTCTTGCTGATGCCGTCCTGGGTCCAGTAGGGGTTGGTGTGCGAGATCACCGCCGCGCGGTTGGTCTTGCTGGTGTTGACGTTCAGGGACAGGGAATTGCCGCTGCCGAAGACGTTGTCCTGGCTGATGCCGGCCGACAGCATCAGCTTGTCGGTGGTGCCGTAGCCCACGCCCAGGCTGATCATGCCGGTGGGCTTTTCCTTGACGTCGACGTTGACGTCCACCTGGTCGGGCGAGCCCGGCACCGGATCGGTCTTGACGTCCACGTCGGTGAAGTAGCCCAGGCGGTCGATGCGTTCCTTGGAGGTCTTGATGTTGGAGGAGTCGTACCAGGCGGCTTCCTGCTGGCGCATTTCCCGGCGCACGACCTCGTCGCGGGTGCGGGTGTTGCCGCCCACGTTGATGCGGCGCACATAGACGCGGCGGCCCGGATCGACGTAGAAATTCAGCTTGGCGACGTGGTTTTCGCGGTCCAGCACCGGGCTGGGATTGACGTTGGCGAAGGCGTAGCCCAGCGAGCCCAGGTAGTCCGTGATGGACTTGGCCACGGCGTTGGTCTTTTCCGCGGAGAAGGTCTCGCCTTCCTTGACGGTGACCAGGGGCTGGAGCTTGTCGTCCAGGCCGAGCAGATCGCCGGCCAGGCCGACCTCGCCCAGCTTGTAGGGCTCGCCTTCGTGCAGGGTCATGGTGATGTAGATGGCCTTGCGGTCGGGCGAGATCGACACCTGGGGCGGCTCCATGGAGAATTCCAGGTAGCCGCGGTCCAGGTAGTACGAGCGGATGCGCTCCACGTCGCCTTCGAGCTTTTCGCGCGAATACTTGTTGGTGCCCGTGTACCAGGTCATGAAACCGCCGGTGGTCAGTTCCATCTGGTCTTCGAGGGTGCCGGCGGAAAAGGCCTCGTTGCCGATGAATTCGATCTTGTCGATGGTGGCGACGTCGCCTTCGAAGATGTCGAAGCTGACCCCCACCCGGTTGCGTTCCAGCGGCGTGATGACCGGATTGATCTGGACGCCGTACTTGCCCTTGGACAGGTACTGCTGCTTGAGTTCGAAGACCGCGCGGTCGAGCATGGCCTGGTCGAAGATCCGGCCCTGGCCGAAGCCGACCTGCGCCAGGGATTTCGTCAGGGCCTTGGCGTCGAATTCGCGCATGCCGTTGAAGTTGATCGAGGCGATCGTGGGCCGTTCCTCGACGGTGACGACCAGCACGTTGCCCTGCGCGTCGATCTTGACGTCGTTGAAGAAGCCCGTGCCGTAGAGCTTCTGGATGGCGGCCGAGGCTTCTTCCTGGGTGAAGGTCTGGCCGACTTTGACGGGCAGATAGGTGAAGATCGTACCCGGATCGACGCGTTCGATCCCCTTGACCTGGATGTCCTGGACCACGAAGGGCGTGAAGGCCGCCGCGACGGCGGGCGCCAGGAGGGCCGCCAGCACCAGGGGAATGGCGCGCTTGATCAGACGAAAATTCCGGGGAGACGACATCCTGGCAATCCTATTTGGCCGTGGAGGAACACGCATTGAGCGATGCGCGATTGTAAGTCACAACCTCGTCAACTGAAAAGCCGCGAAAAATCGTTGAACAGGGCCAGAACCATGAGGCCCAGAACGAGGCCCAGACCCAGTCTGTGGCCCAGGTCGCGGGCCCGTTCGGACAGCGGCCGGCCGCCGCGCAGCGCCTCGATCAGGTAGAACAGCAGGTGGCCGCCGTCCAGCATCGGGATGGGCAGCAGGTTCAGCACGCCGATGCTGATGCTGATGAGCGCCAGGAAGCCCAGGTAGGACTCCAGGCCGATGCGGGCGGAGCGGCCGGCGTATTCGGCGATCGTGACCGGCCCGGTGACGTTCTTCCAGGACACGTCGCCCACGACCATCCGCCCCATCATGCGCAACGTGAACAGGCTCATGTCGGCCGTGCGCCGCACGCCCTGCCACAGGCTGTCCAGGGGGCCCAGGCGCACCAGCACCTGCGGCCGCTCGGCCTGGATCAGGGCGCCGATGCGGCCGATCTCGCGGCCATCCTCCCCGGCCTCGGGCCGGGGCGTCACGGACAACGAGACGCGGGCGCCCTGGCGCAGCACGGCCAGGGCCAGCGGCCGGCCGGCATGCGCCTGGACGGTCCGCACGAAGGCCTCGACGGACGGATGCTCCAGTCCGCCGGCCGCCAGGATCCGGTCGCCTGCGCGCAGGCCAGCCTGTTCGGCGGCCCCGCCCGGGACGAGCTCGCCGGCCACGGGGACGGGCGCCCGCAGCGCCAGCCCGGCCGCCAGGAGCGGATCGGGGCCGTCCGGCGTCACGGCCTGGGGGACGAGCCGCAGCGTGTCCGTGCGGACCGCGCCGTCGGGGGACCGCAGCGTCAGGGACACGTCGCCGCCCAGGGACAGGGGTTCGGCCAGCCGCCACCGGGCCTGGGTCCAGGACGCCACCGGTTCCCCGGCCACGGCCGTCAGCGTGTCGCCGTCGCGCACGCCGGACAGGGCGGCCGGCGTGCCGGCCTGCGGCGCCGCCAGCACGGCGGCCGGCTCCTGCGTGCCCCACAGGCCCAGGAAAGCGTAGATCAGGGCGGCCAGCACCAGGTTGGCGGCGGGACCGGCCGCCACCACCGCCGCGCGCCGGACCAGCGGCTGGGCGTTGAACACGGCGCGGCGCGTGGCCTCGTCCGCGTCCGGCGGCGCCTCGTCGAGCATCTTGACGTAGCCGCCCAGGGGGATGGCCGACAGCGCCCATTCGGTGCCGTGCCGGTCGCGGCGGCGCAGCAGCACCGGGCCGAAGCCGACCGAGAAGCGCACGATGGGCACGCCCGCGCGCCGCGCCACCCAGTAATGGCCCAGTTCGTGGAAGGTCACGAGCAGGCCCAGGGCGAGGATGAAGGCGGACAGGGTCAGAAGCATGGGAAGGACGAAGAAACGGAGCGGGTCCGAAGGCCCGGCGGAAGCCTCAGCGGGCCTGGCAGAAGCCCGCCGCGACGCGGCGCGTGCGCGCGTCCAGGTCGAGGATTTCCGCCAGGGAGGACGGCGTCCGCGCGCCGTGCGCCACGGAGTCGTCCAGGCAATGCTCGATGATGGACGGGATCTGGGTGTAGCGGATGCGCCCGCGCAGGAAGCCATCCACCGCGACCTCGTTGGCCGCGTTCAGCGCGATGCAGGCGCCCTGCCCCTGGCCCAGCGCGTCGAAGGACAGCCGCAGGCAGGGGAAGCGCGCCAGGTCCGGCGTCTCGAAATCCAGGCGTCCCAGGCGGGCGAGTTCCAGCAGGCCGACGCCGCCGTCGATGCGCTCCGGATAGCCCAGGCCGTAGGCGATGGGCGTGCGCATGTCGGGCTGCCCCAGCTGGGCCAGGATGGAGCCGTCCAGGTATTCGACCATGGAATGCACCACGCTCTGGGGGTGGACCACGACCTGGATGCGTTCCATCGGCATCGAAAACAGCCAGTGGGCCTCGATGACTTCCAGGCCCTTGTTCAGCATGGTGGCCGAATCCACGGAAATCTTGCGGCCCATGCGCCAGTTGGGATGCGCGCAGGCCTGGTCCGGCGTGACGGACTCGAGCTGGTCCAGCGCGGTGCGGCGGAACGGCCCGCCGGAGGCCGTGAGCAGCAGCCGGCGCACACCTTCGGCCGGGCTCGCCGGCGCGCGCGACCGGTCGGCCGACTGCGGCAGGCACTGGAAGATGGCGTTGTGCTCGCTGTCGATGGGCAGCAGCTCGGCGCCGGATTCGCGCACGGCCCGCATGAACAGGCTGCCCGCCGCCACCAGGGCCTCTTTGTTGGCCAGCAGGACGCGCTTGCCGGCCCGTGCCGCCGCCAGCGCCCCGGGCAGCCCGGCGGCGCCCACGATGGCGGCCATGACGGCGGTGACTTCCGGGTCGGCCGCCGTGTCGGCCAGCGCCTGGGCGCCCTGGCGGATTTCCGGCAGGGGCCGGCCGGCCGGCCAGGCGGCCGCGAAGCGCGCCCGGGCGGCGTCGTCGGGCACGATCACCACCCGCGCCGCGTGCCGCGCCGCCTGTTCGGCCAGCGATTCGATCCGGCTGTGCGCGCTCAGGGCGTGGACGGAAAAGCGGTCCGGATGGCGCGCCACCACGTCCAGCGTGCTCACGCCGATGGAGCCGGTCGAGCCGAGGATGCAGAGGCGTTGCTGGACGGACATGGTGCGGAACCCGTGGATGCGTATGAAGGATCAGAGCCCGGCCATCAGCAGGAGCGCGGCGGCCGGCGCCACCGGCAGCACCGCGTCGATGCGATCGTACACGCCGCCGTGGCCCGGCAGCAGCTGGCTGGAATCCTTGACCCCCGCGCGGCGCTTGAGCAGCGATTCGAACAGGTCGCCGACGATGGACCAGGCCGCCAGCGCCACGCCGGCCGCGACCAGGCCCGCCCAGCCGACGCGCGCCAGCAGCAGCGCGCCGAAGCTGTCCGGCCACCACAGGGCCGTGGCGACCAGCCACGCGGTGGCCGCCAGGATGCCGCCGGCCGCGCCTTCCAGCGTCTTGCCGGGGCTGACGCGCGGCGCCAGCTTGTGGCGCCCCAGCGAGCGGCCGGTGAAATAGGCGGCGATGTCGGCGGCCCAGATCAGCGCCCACAGGCTGATCAGCGCCGCCGCGCCATGGCGCAGGAAGACCCAGGCCAGGGCGTACCAGGTCGCGGACAGGAGCAGCGCCCCGGCCAGGGCCAGCACCGCGGGCCGGCAGGCGTCCGGCACCCGGGCGCGCGCGACCGCGGCGGGGGCGGCGGTCAGCCAGAACAGCACCGCCAGCGGCAGCAGGAACGATCCGAAGGCGGCTTCCAGCGTCGGCTGGCCATCGGCCAGCAGGCGGGACAACGGCACCAGCGCGACGACAGCCAGCACCGCCCCGCCCCATCGCGCGGCGGTGCCGTCCATCACCAGCCGCAGCCATTCCCACAGCGCGCAGCCGGTCATCAGGCCCAGCAGGGCCAGCATCGGCCAGGGCGTCGGGGCGGTCACGGCGGCCGCCACGATCAGCAGCAGGACGATGGCGGTGAGGATGCGCTGGCGCAGCATGGGCGGGATTCCTTTCGGGCCTTCAGGGCCTGTTCGCGCTGTCCAAGGAGTCGCGCAGCTGGGCGCTGGTGCGGCCGAAGCGCCGTTCGCGGCCCCGGTACCACGCGAAGGCCTGGTCGAGCTGCACGGCGTCGAAATCCGGCCACCAGCAGTCGGTGAAATAGAGTTCAGTATAGGCCAGCTGCCAGATCAGGAAATTGGAGATGCGCTGCTCCCCGCCGGTGCGGATGAACAGGTCGGGCTCCGGCGCGTAGGCCATGGCCAGCCAGGGCGTCAGGGCGGCCTCGTCCAGGGCCTCGGGATGGGCGGCGAGGTCGGGCCTGGCGGCCAGCAGCGCCCGGGCGGCCTGCAGGATGTCCCAGCGGCCGCCGTAGTTGGCGGCGATGGTCAGCGTCAGCGCCGACTGTCCGGCGGTGCGTCGTTCGGCGGCTTCGATCAGGCCGCGCAGGTGCGGATCGAAGGCCGACAGGTCGCCCACCACGCGCAGGCGCACGCCCTGGGCCTCCAGGCGGTCCACTTCCTTTTCCAGGGTGCGCACGAACAGGCGCATCAGCAGGGAGACTTCCTGGGCCGGACGGCGCCAGTTCTCGGAACTGAAGGCGAACAGGGTCAGGTAGCGCACGCCCCGGTGGCCGCAGGCCTCGACGATGCGCCGCACGGCCTGGACGCCGCGCACGTGCCCCGCCGTGCGGGGCAGCATCCGCCGGGTCGCCCAGCGGCCGTTGCCGTCCATGATGATGGCGACATGCCGGGGCACGTCCCCGGTCTCGGGAATGGCGAGCGTGGAGGAAGGAGTCTCGATCATACGCCGACGGTCGATCAGACCGTCATGATCTCGGCTTCCTTCTGGGCGACGAGCTTGTCGATTTCGGCCACGTAGCGGTCGGTGAGCTTCTGCACCTCGTCCTGGCCGCGGCGGTCCTCGTCTTCCGAGATTTCCTTGTCCTTGACGAGCTTCTTCAGGGTTTCGTTGGCCTCGCGGCGCAGGTTGCGCACCGCGACCTTGGCGTCCTCGCCCTCGCCGCGCACGACCTTGGTCAGGTCGCGGCGGCGTTCTTCCGTCAGGGCCGGCATCGGCACGCGGATGTTGTCGCCCATGGCGATGGGGTTCAGCCCCAGGTCGGATTCCCGGATGGCCTTCTCGACCGGGCCCGCCATCGTCTTTTCCCAGACCTGCACGCTGAGGGTGCGGGCGTCGATCACGGTCACGTTGGCGACCTGGCTCACCGGCACGGGAGAGCCGTAGTATTCGACGTGCACGTGATCCAGGATCCCCGCATGGGCCCGGCCCGTACGGATCTTGGCCAGGCTGGCCTTCAGGGCTTCGACGGATTTGCCCATGCGCTCGTCGGCCGAGCGGCGAATGTCGGAAAGACTCATGAGGATTCCTATACCTGAACCAGGGTGCCTTCGTCCTCGCCGCAGACGACGCGCCGGAGGGCTCCCGGTTTGTTGATCGAAAAGACCTTGATCGGCAGCTTCTGGTCGCGGCACAGCGCGAAGGCCGTGGCGTCCATGACCTCGAGGCGGCGCACGATGGCCTCGTCGAAGCTGATGCGCGAGTAGCGCGTGGCGTTCGGGTCCTTGTTGGGGTCGGCGCTGTAGATGCCGTCGACCTTGGTGGCCTTGAGCACGATCTCGGCGCCGATTTCGGCGCCGCGCAGCGCGGCGGCCGTGTCGGTGGTGAAGAAAGGATTGCCGGTGCCGGCCGCGAAGACGACGACCTTGCCTTCTTCCAGGTAGCGCAGGGCCTTGGGACGGATGTAGCGCTCGACCACCTGGTCGATGTTCAGGGCCGACTGCACCCGGGCGTCGACGCCGTGGTTCTTCAGGGCGTCCTGCAGCGCCAGGCCGTTCATGACGGTGGCCAGCATGCCCATGTAGTCGGCCGTGGCGCGGTCCATGCCCTGGGCGCCCGGCGCCACGCCACGAAAGATGTTGCCCCCGCCGATCACCACGGCCAGCTGCACCCCGAGGGACACGACGCCGTGGATTTCCTCGGTCATGCGAAGTATGGTCGCGCGGTTGATGCCGAAGGCATCGCCACCCATCAGAGCCTCACCCGAGAGTTTCAGGAGAACGCGCTTGTAGGCAGGAGTTGACATGCAGGGTTCCTGGAAGGAGAAATGTTCGAAGCGTGAAGCGGTACGGATACCGGAGGTGCGGCCCCCGGACGCGGATGCGAACAGGCATCGCGCGTCCGGCGCGATGCCATCGTACCCGAAATCGAAATCGGCCGGAATCAGGAACCGCTGGCGGCGGCGGCGACTTCCGCGGCGAAGTCCTCGGACTTCTTCTCGATGCCCTCGCCCACCACGAACAGCGCGTAGCGGTTGATGCGGGCCGATTTTTCCTTGAGCATCTGCTCGACGGTCTGCTTGTCGTTCTTGACGAAGGGCTGCGACAGCAGCGTGACTTCCTTCAGGAACTTCTGCACGGAGCCCTCGACCATCTTGGCGACGATTTCGGCCGGCTTGCCGGATTCGGCGGCCTTCTGTTCGGCCACGGAGCGTTCGGCGGCGATCAGCGCGGGATCCACGCCGTCCGCGTTCAGGGCGCGGGGCTTGGTCGCGGCGATGTGCATGGCCAGGTCCTTGCCGACTTCGTCGGCGCCGGCGAAGTCGACCAGCACGCCGATGCGGCCGCCGTGCACGTAGCTGTTCAGGCCGTCCACGGTGTCGAAGCGCTGGAAGCGGCGCACCGACATGTTCTCGCCGATCTTGCCCACCAGGCCGGCGCGCACGGATTCGACGGTGCCCTCGCCCATGGCGCAGGCGTTCAGCGCGGCCAGGTCGGCCGGGTTGCGTTCGGCGGCGATGCGGGCCAGATCGTTGACGAAGGCGATGAAGTCGTCGTTCTTGGCGACGAAGTCGGTCTCGCAGTTGACCTCGACCAGCGCGCCGGACTTGCCGTCGGCGGCGATGTGCAGGCCGATCAGGCCTTCGGCCGTGACGCGGCTGGCGGCCTTGGAGGCCTTGCTGCCCAGCTTGACGCGCAGCAGTTCCTCGGCGCGGGCCAGGTCGCCCTCGGCCTCGGTCAGGGCCTTCTTGCATTCCATCATGGGCGCGTCGGTCTTCTCGCGCAGTTCCTTGACCATGGCGGCGGTGATTTGAGCCATTGTGTTCTCTCCTGTTCAATCAATGCGCGCGCCGACGGGCGGCGCGCGACGGGGCCGCCGCCGGACGGCGGCGGGCCGGGACGGCGGAAGGCAGGAAATTATTCCTGGTCCTGGTCCTGCTCGACCTCGATGAATTCCTCGCCTTCGGCCAGTTCCTCGACCAGGCCGTTGAGGCTCTGTTCGCGGCCGGCCAGCACGGCGTCGGCCATGCCGCGGGCGTACAGGGCGATGGCCTTGGAGGAGTCGTCGTTGCCCGGGATGACGTGATCGATGCCTTCGGGCGAGTGGTTGGTGTCGACCACGCCGACCACCGGGATGCCCAGGGTGCGGGCTTCGGCCACGGCGATCTTGTGGTAGCCCACGTCGATCACGAACAGCGCGTCGGGCAGCGTGTTCATGTCCTTGATGCCGCCGATGGACTTGTTCAGCTTGTCCATTTCGCGGGCGAACATGAGCGCTTCCTTCTTGCTCATGTGCTCGGTGGCGCCTTCGGCCTGCTGGGCTTCCATGTCCTTCAGGCGCTTGATCGAGGTCTTGACCGTCTTGAAGTTGGTCATCATGCCGCCCAGCCAGCGGCTGTCGACGTAGGGCATGCCGCAGCGCTGGGCTTCGGCGGCGATCAGCTCGCGGGCGGAACGCTTGGTGCCGACGAACAGCACGTTGCCGCCGCGCGCGGCGACCTGGCGTACGAACTGGCTGGCTTCCAGGTATTTTTCAACCGTGCGTTCCAGGTTGACGATGTGGATCTTGTTGCGCTGGCCGAAGATGTATTCGGCCATCTTCGGGTTCCAGTAACGGGTCTGGTGGCCAAAATGCACACCGGCTTCCAGCATTTCGCGCATGAGCGACATGAAAATTCTCCGAGAGGGTTTGGTCTTGTACCGGGCCAGTATCCGGGACTAACATGGAAAAAGGCCGAATCTTCAAATATCGATCCGCCCCCACGCTAGCCGCGCACACCCTTGGGCGGCCAGGCACGCTATTTACAGCTAAGCCTATAATTCTACTATTCATCTCGTCCACACAGCAAGCACCCCATGAGCCCAGTCATCACCGATCCCCACGAACTCGACCAGATGCGCGCCGCCTGCCAGGCCGCCGCCAGCATCCTGGATTACCTCGAACCCCACGTGCGCGCCGGGGTCACGACGGGGGAACTCGAACGCCTGTGCATGGACTACCTCACGAACACGCTGCACGTGAAATCGGCCACCGTGGGCTACGCGCCCCCGGGCTACCCGCCCTTCCCCGCCTCGATCTGCATCTCGGTCAACCACGTCATCTGCCACGGCATCCCCGGCGACAAGGTCCTGAAGAACGGCGACATCCTGAACATGGACATCACCATCATCAAGGACGGCTGGTTCGGCGACACCAGCCGCATGTACTGCGTGGGCGAGCCGTCCATCCTGGCCCGCCGCCTGATCGACACCACCTACGAATGCATGTGGCTGGGCATCGAGCAGGTCCGCCCGGGCGCCACCCTGGGCGACATCGGCCATGCCATCCAGAAGCACGCCGAGGGCGCGGGCTTTTCCGTGGTGCGCGAATACTGCGGCCACGGCGTGGGGCGCCGCTTCCACCAGGACCCCCAGGTGCTGCACTACGGCAAGCCCGGCACCGGGCTGCGCCTGGAGCCCGGCATGATCTTCACGATCGAACCCATGATCAACGCGGGCCGCCGTGAAATCCGCACCCTGGCCGACCAGTGGACGGTCGTCACGCGCGACCACAGCCTGTCGGCCCAGTGGGAACACAGCATCCTGGTCACCGACGACGGCTACGAAGTGCTGACGGTGTCGCCCGGCATGCCGGCGCCGCCCGCCTTCGCCAAAGCCGCCCGCGCGGCCGCCTGACGCGCACATGGGCGCGCCTGGCCGCCCCAAGCGCGCACTCCCCCCGGGGGGGACGGCGCGCAGCGCCAAGGGGGCGACATGAGCACACCGGACCGCCCCAAGGCAGGCTCCGCCGACGCGCGGCGCCCCGTCCTGGCCGAACTGCGCGCCCGGATGCAGGCGCGCCGCGCCGAGGCCATCCAGTCCTGGCGCGAGCACCTGCGGCCCGACACGCTGCTGTCCGCCCTGCGGCGCATCGCCGACGACACGCTGCGCGGCCTGCTGAAGATCCATCCGCTGCCGGCCGGCGCCTGCGCGGCGGCCGTCGGCGGCTACGGCCGGGGCGAACTCTATCCCGGCTCCGACCTCGACATCCTGATCCTGCTCGAACGCGCGCCGGACGCCGCCGCCCGCGAGCGCATCGAGGCCCTGGTCGCCGCCCTGTGGGACATCGGCCTGGAGCCCGGCCTGAGCGTGCGCACCCTGGAGCAATGCCGGCACGAGGCCGCCGCCGACATCACCGTCCAGACGTCCCTGCTGGAAGCCCGCTGGCTGGCCGGCGGCCGGTCGCTGTTCCAGCGTTTCCGCGAACGGATGCGGCAGGACCTGGATCCCCGGGATTTCTACCTGGCCAAGCGCACCGAAATGCAGCAGCGGCATGCGCGCCACCAGGACACGCCCTATGCGCTGGAGCCCAACTGCAAGGAAGCCCCCGGCGGCCTGCGCGACCTGCAGGTGCTGCTGTGGCTGGCGCGCGCGGCGGGCCTGGGCACGACCTGGACCGCCGTCGCGCGCACCGACCTGCTGACCTCGGCCGAATTCCGCGCCCTGCGGCGGGCGGAACTGGCCTTCAAGCGCCTGCGCATCGAACTGCACCTGCTGGCCGGACGCCGCGAGGACCGCCTGCTGTTCGACCTGCAGCCGCGCCTGGCCCGGGTCTACGGCTTCGTCGACCAGCCGCACCGGCGCGCCGGCGAGCTGCTGATGCAGCGCTACTATTGGGCCGCCCGCGTGGTCTGCCAGGTCAACCGGCTGCTGATGCTGGCGCTGGAGGAACGCCTGTTTCCCCGCCCGCAGGACGAAACCGTCGCCCTGGACGAGGACTTCTGCATCCGCCGCGGACGGCTGGCCCTGGTCCGCGAGGACGCCTTCGAGCGCACGCCCGGCCTGCTGCTCAAGGTCTTCCTGGTCACGCAGCGGCACCCGGAACTGCAGGGCATGGCGGCCGGCACCCTGCGGGCCATGTGGCACGCCCGCCACCGCATCGACCGCTCGTTCCGCGACGACCCCGCCAACCGCCGCCTGTTCCTGGAGATCCTGCGCCAGCCGCGCGGCATCGTCCACGCCCTGCGCGACATGACGATGTGGAACATCCTGCCGCGCTACCTGCCCGCGTTCCGGCGCATCGTCGGCCAGATGCAGCACGACCTGTTCCATGCCTACACCGTGGACCAGCACATCCTGATGGTGATCCGCAATCTGCGGCGCTTCACCATGCCCGAGCACGCCCAGGAATATCCCCTGGCCAGCCAGCTGATCGCCGACCTGGACGAGCATTGGCTGCTGTACGTGGCGGCCCTGTTCCACGACATCGCCAAGGGACGCGGCGGCGACCATTCGCAGCTGGGCGCGGCCGAGGTGCGGCGCTTCGCCCGCCGCCACGGCCTGCCGCGCGAATCCGTCGAGCTGCTGGATTTCCTGGTGCGCGAGCACCTGACCCTGTCCCAGGTGGCCCAGAAGCGCGACCTGAGCGACCCCCGGGTGATCCACGAGTTCGCCGCCCGGGTCGGATCCCGGCGCCGGCTGGCCGCCCTGTACCTGCTGACGGTGGCCGACATCCGCGGCACCAGCCCCAAGGTCTGGAACACCTGGAAGGGCAAGCTGCTGGAGGACCTGTACCACCGGACGCTCGCGGCGCTGGGGGGCGAACAGCCCGACACCCGGACCATCCTGGCCCTGCGCAAGGACGCCGCCGCCGCCGAGATCCGACGGATGGGGCTGCGCGACGACAGCCGCGAAGCCTTCTGGTCCCAGCTGGACGTGGCCTATTTCCTGCGCCACGACGCCAACGAGATCGCCTGGCACACGCGGCACCTGTATCACCGCTTCCAGGGGCCGGACCCGGTCGTGCGCGCCCGCGTCCTGGGCCAGAGCGAGGCCCTGCAGATCCTGGCCTACGCGCCCGACCGGCCGGACCTCTTCATGGACATCTGCACCTATTTCGACCGCCACGGCCTGAGCATCCAGGACGCCCGCATCCACACCACGCGCCAGGGCTGGGCGCTGGACAGCTTCATCGCGCTGCTGCCGGAGCACGACCGCGACTACCGGTCCTACGCCACCCTGATCGAGCACGAATTGCGCACCGCGCTGGACGACGGCCCGGGAACGCGCAGGGACGCTCCCGCGCCGCACCCGGGATCGCGCCGTTCCCGGGCCTTTCCGATCATGCCCAGCGTCGCGCTGCAGCCCGACGAGCAGGGCGGCAACTGGCGGCTGTCCGTCACGGCGGCCGACCGCGTGGGCCTGCTGCACGACCTGGCCCGGGTGTTCGCCCGCCACGACGTCAGCCTGAAGATGGCCAAGATCATGACCCTGGGCGACCGGGTGGAGGACATCTTCGTCCTCGACGGCCCCGGCCTGGAGCATCCCCGCGGCCAGATGCAGTTCGAGCGCCAGGTGCTGGAAGCGCTGGGCGCGACCGCCGATACCCCTCTTGCCCTTTCTCCGACGAACCCGACCCCATCACCATGACCCTGACCCGTTCCGACCGTCTCCTGCGTCTCATCGGCCTGCTGTGCCTGGCCGCCGTGGGCTTCGCCCTGATCTCGCAATATGCGTTCGACATGAGGCCCTGCGCCTGGTGCGTGCTGCAGCGGCTGATCCTGCTGGCCATCGCCGCCGTCTGCGGGCTGGCGGGCATGGGCTGGGGGCCGGTCGTCGTGCGCCGCGCCGGCGCGGCCGCGGCGGCCATCCTGGCGGTGTGCGGCATCGCCGCCGCCTGGTATCAGCACACCGTGGCCTCGCAGATGCTTTCCTGCGCGCAGACCTTCGCCGACCGCTTCATCTCGGCCTCGGGGCTGGACGCCGCCCTGCCCTGGCTGTTCGGCATCTACGCGAGCTGCATGGACGCCCGCGTCGACCTGCTGGGCGTGGAATACGCGCTGTGGGGATTGATGCTGTTCATCGTCTGCGCCGTGCTGGCGCTGGCCGCGCTGCGAATGAGCCCGGACGCTGATCAGTCCCCTGCGGACTGATCAGCGCCTGGCGAATCGGAGCGCCCTGCGAGGCGCGACGTGGGGAGTGGGCTCAACTTTCGTCTTCGGCCGCGGCCATGGCGCCGGAGCGCTGCGGCAGGCCCCGGGTGCGGCTCAGGCGTTCCAGGTAGGCGTCGTCGATGTCGCCGGTGACGTAGCGGCCGTTGAAGCAGGACGACTCGAAGGCGCGCATGGCCGGGTTCAGGTCGCGCAGGGACTGCTCCAGGTCGTCCAGGTCCTGGTAGACCAGGCCGTCGGCGCCGATCTCGCGGGCGATCTGCGCCTCGTCCCGTCCGGTGGCGATCAGTTCGGCCTGGGTCGGCATGTCGATGCCGTAGACGTTCGGATAACGGACCGCCGGCGCCGCCGAGGCGAAGAAGACCTTGCGCGCGCCCGCCGCCCGGGCCATGTCGACGATTTCGCGGCTGGTGGTGCCGCGCACGATGGAATCGTCGACCAGGAGGACGTTCTTGCCGCGGAATTCCATGTCGATGGCGCTGAGCTTCTGGCGCACGGATTTCTTGCGCACGGCCTGGCCCGGCATGATGAAGGTGCGGCCCACGTAGCGGTTCTTGATGAAGCCCTCGCGGTAGTTCAGGCCCAGGCGCGCGGCCAGCTGCATGGCCGACGGCCGCGAGGAATCGGGAATCGGCATGACCACGTCCACGTCGCCCAGGCGCAGCGACTTGGCGACCTTGTCCGCCAGGTATTCGCCCATGTGCAGGCGCGCGTCGTAGATCGAGACCCCGTCCATCACGGAATCAGGCCGGGCGAAATAGACGTATTCGAAGACACAGGGCGTGTGTTCCAGGCCGGGGTCGGCGCAGGCCTCGGCGCTCAGTTCGCCGTCCTCGGTGATGACGACGGCCTCGCCGGGCGCGATGTCGCGCACCAGGGAAAAGCCGCTGCCGGTCAGGGCCACGGATTCGGAGGCCAGCATCCATTCGGGGCCGGATTCCGTGTCGTTGCGGCCCAGGCACAGGGGCCGGATGCCGTGCGGATCGCGGAAGGCCACCAGGCCGAAGCTGCTGATGCTGGCGATGACGGCATAGGCGCCCTTGGCGCGCCGGTGCACCGCGCGCACGGCCTGGAACACCGCGTGCGCGTCCAGGGTGACGCCGTTGGACGCCTGCTGCAGTTCGTGGGCGAAGACGTTGAGCAGGACTTCGGAGTCGGAGTTGGTGTTGATGTGGCGCCGGTCGTGCTTGAACAGCGATTCGCGCAGTTCGCGCCAGTTGGTCAGGTTGCCGTTGTGCACGAAGGTGATGCCGAATGGCGCGTTCACGTAGAAGGGCTGCGCCTCGTCCACGCTGGCGCTGGAGCCCGCCGTCGGGTAGCGCACCTGCCCCACCCCGCTGTTGCCGGGCAGCGCCCGCATGTTGCGCGTGCGGAACACGTCGCGGACCAGGCCGTGGGCCTTGTGCATGCTGAAGAACTGGTCGTGCGCAGTGGCGATGCCGGCCGCGTCCTGTCCCCGGTGCTGCAGCAGCAGCAGGCTGTCATAGATCAGCTGATTGACGGGGCCGCGCCCCATCACACCCACGATTCCGCACATAAGAATGAATTCCGGCTAATAGGGAAGCAGTTCCGCCACCTGGGTCGGCAGCAGCGATTTGACTTGCTGGAAGCCCCGGACGGCCGCGGCCGAGGTGCGCGCGTCCCGCCACCAGGGTTCCTGGGGAAGCTGAGTGTAGCCCGCCAGGCCCACCAGGGCCAGGACCAGCACCACGCCGCGCACCGCGCCGAACACGGCGCCCAGGCCGTGGTCGGCCGGCGTCAGGCCGGTGCGGTCCACCAGCGCGCCCAGCGCCATGTTCAGCAGGCCGACCAGCAGCAGGGCCAGGATGAAGACCGCCCCGTAGGCGGCCAGCGTGCGCAGCAGGCCGTTGTCGATCAGGCCCAGCAGCCAGTCCGACGCCGCCGGCCCCCACCAGATGGCGGCCACGAAGGCGGCGACGTAGGCGACCAGCGACAGGACTTCGCGCAGGAAGCCGCGCAGCAGGCCGATCAGGGCCGACACGGCCACCACGGCCAGGACGAAGTAGTCGAAGCTGGTCACTTGCCGGAGATCAGGCCGTTCTGGTAGCCCAGGGCCCGCAGCCGGGCCTGGGCCGCCTGGGCGGCCTCGTGGGAGCCGAAGGGCCCCACCCGCAGCCGGTAGACGGTGCGGCCGTTGGACTGGCCGCGCTCGACGTAGGCGTCGGTGACGCCGGCCTGGCGCAGGCTGTCGCGTCGCGCCTGGGCGTCCTGTTCGGTCGTGTAGGCGGCGACCTGGAGATAGTAACGGCCTTCGGCGGCGGGCTTGGGCTCGGCGCGGGCCGTGGACGGCGCCTTGCCGGCCAGCAGGGCCAGGGCGACGGAGCCGTCGTCGGTGCGCTCGGCCGGAGCCCGGCCGGCGGGCTTTTCCGCGCCGGCGCGATCGGCGGCCTTGGGAGGAGCGGCGGCGGGTTTTTCGCGCGCCGGCTCGGGCTGGGTCCGGGTGGGTTCGGCGGGAGGCGCGGGTTCGGGCGCGGCGGCTGCGCCGGCGGCCGGCGGCTGGACCTGGACGGGAGCCTGGGGTGGTTCGGCACCGGCGGCCGGCGCCGCGTCGGCCGGATGCGGTTCCTGGACGGCGCCGGCCGCGGCATCGGGCTGCGCGGCGGGAAGGTCGGTGGCCGGCGGCAGGCCCGCGACCGGCGCGGGCACCACGATCGGGGTGTGCGAGTCGTCGGGGACGGGCTCGTCGAACAGCCAGGGGACGACGATGAAGGCCGCCAGCACCAGCGCCAGGGCGCCGATCAGGCGGCGGCGGGCTTTCACGCGCAGTTCACGGAGCTGGGCCTCGGTTCCCGAGGATCGTGCCGGAGCGCGTTGTCCCGTTTCGGTTCCCTTGCGAAAAAACATCGTGCAGCCAACCCATCAAAAGTGGCGGATCGGCCCCCGGGCCCGATCAGGACAGGACGTCCCGGCCTTCGCGGCGCAGGACGTCGAGCACAGGGCCGACCGTGGCAAACGATCCGAACACGAGGATTCTATCATTGTCGGTCGCCAGTCTCCTGGCCTCGGCAAAGGCTTGTTCCGGACTGTCAAAAGTGGAAACCTGGACGTCCCGGGTCGCCACGGCGGGCCGGGGCGCGGCCCGCACGCCGGGCTTGTGCTCGCCCGAGGGCCGGACGATTTCGCTGGCCTGGGCGATGAAGGGGTCCACCGGCGCCTGCTCGCCGCCGATGCGGCGCACGATGGCGGCCAGATCCTGGGCGGTGGTGCCGCGCGGTCCGCCCAGCGTGGCGCACAGCCAGCGGTCCACCCGCCGCGACAGGCGCGACAGCGTGGTTTCGATGTCCTTGTCGCGCAGCATGCCGACCACCGCGTAGGTGTGCGGATAATGGCCCATGCTGTCCAGGTTCTGGCCCAGCGCCGAGGCCGCGTGCGGATTGTGCCCCACGTCCAGGATGGTGGCGGGCAGCCCGGGCAGGATCTGCATGCGGCCCGGCAGGCTGACGTGCAGCAGGCCCTGGCGCACGTCCTGCTGAGTGACCACCAGGCGGTCGCGCAGGGCCTCCAGGGCCGCCAGGGCCGCCGAGGCGTTCAGCAGCTGGTTGGCGCCGCGCAGGGCAGGATAGCCCAGCGCGTTGCGGCGCTGCGCGCGGCCGCCATAGGCCCATTGCTGGCGGTCGCCGGAATAGTTGAAATCGATCCCGACGCGCCACAGGTCGGCGCCGATCGCCATGGCGTGGTCGATCACGGTCTGCGGCGGGACCGGGTCGGCGCAGATGGCGGGCCGCCCGGGCCGGAAGACATGGGCCTTTTCCAGGCCGATCGCCTCGCGGGTATCGCCCAGGTATTGCATGTGGTCCAGGTCCACGCTGGTCAGGATCGCGCAGTCGGCGTCGATCAGGTTGACCGCGTCCAGCCGCCCCCCCAGGCCGACTTCCAGCACCACGGCGTCCAGGCGGACGGCCTGGAACAGCAGCAGGGCCGCCAGCGTGGTCATCTCGAAATAAGTCAGCGTGACGCCGTCCCGGACGGCCTCGATGCGCTCGAGCTGCGCCACGATGTCCGCGTCGGCGGCCTCTTCGCCGTTGATGCAGATGCGCTCGTTGAAGCGCAGCAGGTGGGGCGAGGTGTACTTGCCGACCTTGTAGCCCGCGGTGAGCAGCATGGATTCCAGCATGGCGCAGGTGGAACCCTTGCCGTTGGTGCCGGCCACGGTGATCTTGACGCAATCCAGGGACAGGTCCAGGCGGTCGGCCACGGCGCGGATGCGGTCCAGGCCCAGGTCGATGGCCTTCGGGTGCAGGGTTTCGAGATAGGCCAGCCAGTCGGCGAGCGCGGCGCCCGACGCGGGAGCGGAAAGGGACATGAGAGGACTTCGACAATGAAAAACGGCAGGTGCCGATATTAGCACCTGCCGTTCAGGGAACGCCGGACATCCCTGCCCGGCGTGTCGATACTACTTGCGCTTGGCCGGCGGCACGTCCGTGCAGTGGCCGTCGGCGACCTCGGCGGCCATGCCGACCGATTCGCCCAGCGTCGGGTGCGGGTGGATGGTCTTGCCGATGTCCACGGAATCCGCGCCCATCTCGATGGCCAGCGCGACTTCGCTGATCAGGTCGCCCGCGTGGGTGCCGACGATCCCGCCGCCCAGGATGCGGCCGGTTTCCGCGTCGAACAGCAGCTTGGTGAAGCCTTCGTCGCGGCCGTTGGCGATGGCGCGGCCCGAGGCCTGCCAGGGGAACAGGCCCTTCTTGACGGCGATGCCGTCCTGCTTGGCCGCTTCCTCGGTCAGGCCGACCCAGGCGACCTCGGGATCCGTGTAGGCCACCGAGGGGATCACGCGCGCGTCGAAGAAGGCCTTGTGGCCGGCGATGACCTCGGCGGCCACGTGGGCCTCGTGGACGGCCTTGTGCGCCAGCATGGGCTGGCCCACGATGTCGCCGATGGCGTAGATGTGCGGCACGTTGGTGCGCATCTGCTTGTCCACGGCGATGAAGCCCCGGTCGGACACCGCCACGCCGGCGTTTTCCGCGCCGATCTTCTTGCCGTTGGGCGAGCGCCCGACGGCCTGCAGCACCAGGTCGTAGCGCTGGGGTTCCTTGGGGGCGGCTTCGCCCTCGAAGGTGACCCAGATGCCGTCCGCCTTGGCCTCGGCCGCCACCGTCTTGGTGTTGAGCATGACGTGGTCGAAGCGCTTGGCGTTCATCTTGTCCCAGACCTTGACCAGGTCGCGGTCGGCGCCGGTCATCAGGGTGGGCAGCATTTCCACCACGTCCAGGCGGGCGCCCAGCGCGGAATAGACCGTGCCCATTTCCAGGCCGATGATGCCGCCGCCGACGATCAGCATGCGCTTGGGCACCGATTTCAGGGCCAGCGCGCCGGTGGAGTCGACGATGCGCGGATCGTCCGGCAGGAACGGCAGTTTCACCGACTGGCTGCCGGCGGCGATGATGGCCGAGGCGAACTTGACCGTGGCCTGGCCGCCGTCCGCCTTGGCCACCGTCAGGTGGTGCGGATCGGCGAAGGTGCCCACGCCCTGGATGACCGTGACCTTGCGGGCCTTGGCCATGCCGGCCAGGCCGCCGGTGAGCTTGCCCACCACGGAATCCTTGTAGCCGCGCAGCTTGTCCAGGTCGATCGCCGGCTCGCCGAAGGCGATGCCGTGGGCGGCCATGGACTTGGCCTCTTCCAGCACGCCGACGGTGTGCAGCAGGGCCTTGGAGGGGATGCAGCCGACGTTCAGGCAGACCCCGCCCAGGGTGGCGTAGCGTTCCACCAGGACGACCTTCAGGCCCAGGTCGGCGGCGCGGAAGGCGGCCGAATAGCCGCCGGGGCCCGCGCCCAGCACCAGGACGTCGTATTCGCCGTCGGCCGCGCCGGAGAATTGCGCGGGCGCCGGGGCCGGGGCCGGGGCCGGAGCCGCTTGGGGCGCCGCCGGAGCGGGGGCGGCGGCGGGCGCCGCGACCGGCGCGCTGGCGGGCGCGGCATCCCCCGCCGCCTCGATGCGGACGACGGGCGTGCCCTGGGAGACCTTGTCGCCCAGCTTGACGAGGATTTCCTTGACCACCCCGCCCTGCTCGGCCGGGATCTCCATGGAGGCCTTGTCGGACTCCACGGTGATCAGGCTCTGCTCGGCCTGGATGGCGTCGCCCGCCTTGACCAGGATCTCGATGACTTCGACCGCGTCGAAGTCGCCGATGTCGGGGACGTTCAGATCGATGAGGCTCATGCCGTCCCCCTTACAGGATGATGCGGCGGAAGTCCGCCAGCAGCCCAGCCAGATAGGCGTTGAAGCGCGCGGCGGCGGCCCCGTCGATCACGCGGTGATCGTAGGACAGCGACAGCGGCAGCATCAGGCGCGGCTGGAAGGCCTTGCCGTCCCAGACCGGCTGCATGGCCGAGCGCGACACGCCGAGGATGGCGACTTCGGGCGCGTTGATGATGGGCGTGAAGTCCGTGCCGCCGATCCCGCCCAGGGACGAGATCGAGAAGCAGCCGCCCTGCATCTGCGAGGGCGAGAGCTTGCCCTCGCGGGCCAGGCCGGCGAGTTCGGAGGTTTCCGCCGCCAGTTCCATCACGCCCTTCTTGTCGGCGTCCCGGATCACCGGGACCACCAGGCCGTTGGGCGTGTCGGCCGCGAAGCCGATGTGGAAATAGTGCTTGAGCACCAGGTTGTCGCCGTCCAGCGAGGCGTTGAATTCCGGGAATTTCTTCAGCGCGGCGACCACGGCCTTGATCAGGAAGGCCAGCATGGTGACCTTGGCGCCGGACTTCTTGTTTTCCGCGTTCAGCTGCTGGCGCAGGGCTTCCAGTTCGGTGATGTCCGCCACGTCGTTGTTGGTGACGTGCGGGATCATGACCCAGTTGCGGTGCAGGTTGGCGCCGGAGATCTTCTTGATGCGCGACAGCGGCCTGGTCTGGATTTCGCCGAACTTGGCGAAGTCGACCTTGGGCCAGCCCAGCACGCTGAAGCCGCCGCCCGCCGGCACGGTCGAGCCCACGGGGCTGGCGCCGCCGGTGGACAGGGCCTGCTTGACGTAGGCGCGCACGTCGTCGGCGGTGATGCGGTTCTTGGGGCCGCTGCCGGTGACCTGGGCCAGGTTGACGCCCAGCTCGCGGGCGAACTGGCGCACCGAGGGCGAAGCGTGCGGCAGGTTGCGCAGGGGGACTTCGGCTTCGGCGAAGGACGCCGTCGGCGAAGTGCGCTCCGGCGCGCTGGACGCCATGGAGGACGCGGCCGGAGCCGCCGCGGGCGCAGGGGCCGGCGCGACGGGCGCGGGCGCAGGCGCCGGTGCGGCGGCGGCCGGAGCCGCAGCCTGGGGCGCGCCGCCGGCGGTTTCCACCACCAGGATTTCCGTGCCCTGGGAGACCTTGTCACCCAGCTTGACCTTCAGGGCCTTGACCACCCCGCCCACCGAGGCCGGGATTTCCATGGAGGCCTTGTCGGACTCCACGGTGATCAGGCTCTGTTCGGCCTGGATGGTGTCGCCCACGGCGACCAGGATCTCGATGACCTCGACCGAGTCGAAATCGCCGATGTCGGGCACGACCACGGACTGCGTGCCGCCCGTGGCGGCCGGCGCGGCGGGGGCCGCGGCCGGAGCGGGAGCGGCGGCCTGGGCCGCGGGGGCCGGAGCGGCGGCCGGCGCCTGCGCGGGCGCGGCGGCGGCGCCCGCGGCCTCGACTTCCAGGATGACCGAGCCCTCGTTGACCTTGTCGCCCAGCTTGACCTTGAGCGCCTTGACCACCCCGCCCTGCGAGGCCGGGATCTCCATGGAGGCCTTGTCGGACTCGACCGTGATCAGGCTCTGTTCGGCCTCGATCGCATCGCCCACGGCCACCAGGATCTCGATGACTTCGACCGAGTCGAAATCGCCGATGTCGGGGACCTTGATTTCCACGATATTGCTCATGTTGTTCGTCCTCCTCAGGCGTAGTGCGGATTGGCCTTGTCGGCGTCGATGCCGTACTTGGCGATCGCCTCGGCGCATTTCTTGATGTCGATGGCGCCTTCGTCGGCCAGGCTGCGCAGGGCGGCCAGGACCACGAAGTGGCGGTCGATCTCGAAGTGCTTGCGCAGTTCGGAGCGGAAGTCCGAGCGGCCGAAGCCGTCGGTCCCCAGGACCTTGAGGGTGCGGCCGTTCGGCACGAACGGACGGATCATGTCGCCATAGGCCTTGATGTAGTCGGTCGAGACGATGACCGGGCCCTGGGTGCCCTTCAGCTGGCGGGTGACGTAGGCTTCGCGGGCGGGCTCGGCCGGGTGCAGCAGGTTGTGGCGCTCGGCGTCCAGGCCGTCGCGGCGCAGTTCCGTGAAGCTGGTCACGCTCCAGACGTCCGAGGTCACGCCCCAGTCCTTTTCCAGCAGTTCCTGGGCCGCGAGGACTTCGCGCAGGATCGTGCCCGAACCCATCAGCTGGACGTGGGTCTTGGCCGGCTTGGCGCTGGACTGGAGCTTGTACATCCCCTTCAGGATGCCTTCCTCGTCGCCGGCCTTCAGGCCCGGCTGGGCGTAATTTTCGTTCATGACCGTGATGTAGAAGAACACGTCTTCCTGGTCATGCATCATGCGCTGCAGGCCGCTGCGGATGATGACGGCGACTTCGTGGGCGAAGGCCGGATCGTAGGCCACGCAGTTCGGGATCAGGGAGGCCTGGATGTGGCTGTGGCCATCCTCGTGCTGCAGGCCTTCGCCGTTCAGCGTGGTGCGGCCGGCCGTGCCGCCCAGCACGAAGCCGCGCGCCAGCATGTCGCCCGCCGCCCAGGCGTGATCGCCGAAGCGCTGGAACCCGAACATCGAGTAATAGATGAAGAACGGGATCATGATGGTGTTGCTGACGGAATACGACGTCGCCGCTGCCACCCACGAACTGAAGCCGCCGGCCTCGTTGATGCCTTCCTGCAGCAGCTGGCCGTTTTCCGCTTCGCGGTAGTACATCACCTGGCCCTTGTCCACGGGCACGTACTTCTGGCCTTCGGGGGCGTAGATGCCGATCTGGCGGAACAGGCCTTCCATGCCGAAGGTGCGGGACTCGTCCACCAGGATGGGCACCACGCGCGGGGCGAGGTCCTTGTCGCGCAGGATCTGGTTGAGCACCCGCACGAAGGCCTGGGTGGTGGAGATCTCGCGGCCCTCGGCGGTGGGCTCCAGCACGGCCTTGAAGGCGTCCAGGGGGGGTACCGGCAGGGACTGGTCGGCCTTCACGCGGCGGTGCGGCAGGTAGCCGCCCAGCGCCTTGCGGTGTTCATGCAGGTACTTCATTTCGGGGGAGTCTTCCGCCGGCTTGAAGAAGGGGATTTCCTCGACCTTGTCGTCGGGGATGGGGATGTTGAAGCGGTCGCGGAATTCGCGCACCGAGTCGATGTCCAGCTTCTTCTGCTGGTGGGTGGGATTCTTGGCCTGGCCGACGTGGCCCATGCCGTAGCCCTTGATGGTCTTGGCCAGGATGACCGACGGCTGGCCCTTGTGGCCGGCGGCGGCGGCGAAGGCCGCGTAGACCTTGTGCGGATCGTGGCCGCCGCGGTTCAGGCGCCAGACGTCCTCGTCGCTCATGCGGCTGACCATCTCCAGCACCTTGGGATGCTTGCCGAAGAACTTCTCGCGCACGAACTTGCCGTCGTTGGCCTTGTAGGCCTGGTATTCGCCATCCACGGTTTCTTCCATGATGCGGCGCAGGAGACCTTCCTTGTCTCGGGCGAACAGGGGATCCCAGTAGCCGCCCCAGATCAGCTTGAGCACGTTCCAGCCGTTGCCGCGGAAGGCGCCTTCGAGTTCCTGGATGATCTTGCCGTTGCCGCGCACCGGACCGTCCAGACGCTGCAGGTTGCAGTTGACGATGAAGATCAGGTTGTCGAGCTTTTCGCGCGCGGCCAGGCCGATGGCGGCCAGGGTGTCGGGCTCGTCGATCTCGCCGTCGCCCACGAAGACCCAGACCTTGCGCTGGGCCGTGTCGGCCAGTCCGCGGGCGTGCAGGTATTTCAGGAAGCGGGCCTGGTAGATGGCGAACATGGGCCCCAGGCCCATCGACACCGTCGAGAACTGCCAGAAATTCGGCATCAGTTTCGGGTGCGGGTAGGAGGACAGCCCCTTGCCCTTGCCGCCGACTTCCTGGCGGAAATAGTTCAGGTTTTCTTCCGTCAGGCGCCCCTCGAGGAAGGCGCGCGAATACATGCCCGGAGACGAGTGGCCCTGGAAATACACCAGGTCGCCGCCATGGTCGGGCGACTCGGCGTGCCAGAAGTGGTTCTGGCCGCATTCGATCATGGTCGCCAGCGAGGCGAAGGAGGCGATGTGGCCGCCCAGGCTGCCGCCGTCGGCGGGCTCGACCTTGTTGGCCTTGACCACCATGGCCATGGCGTTCCAGCGGATGTAGGAACGGATGCGTTCCTCGAGGACCATGTTGCCCGGGTGCGGCGGTTCCAGCCCCGGCGGGATGGTGTTGACGTAGGCCGTGTTCAGCGAATAGGGAATGTGGGCGCCGCTGCGGCGGGCCAGGTCGATCAGGCGCTCGATCAGATAGTGGGCGCGCTCCGCGCCTTCGCGGTCGAGCACCGCCTCCAGCGCATCGATCCATTCCTGGGTTTCCTGCTGATCGACATCCGCCGCGGGCGCGTGGACTTGGTCAAGAGAGGACATGGTGTGTGTCTCCTGTGGTGTGGTTCGATGACGCGACCACACATCGCGCCAGCCTGATGAAAAATACCCCACGCTGCGCCTTCGGCTTGCTGCCCCCCGAGGGGGACGTTTTTACCTTGGGGCGGCCCGGCGGTAAAAGGTGAGGGAGATGCGCCAGCGGCACTGCGACAGAAGTCCCGGGCGCGTCCGCGTCCCGGGAGCCGGCACTTGCAGCCATTCTAGGAAAGAGCCCGCGCCAGCACAAGCGAAATTTCATTAGATGATATGTATTTTTATTATGTGAAAAATTGAATGCCGTTTTCGCGTCTAAAATGGCGCAATCGCGATACCCTCACGTCCATGGCCTCCCCGAATCGCAAGTCCCTGATTCCGACGACGTTCTACGAGCACGCTCGTCACAGCCGCCGTCTGTACTGGCTGACGCCGGCGGTCGTGCTCGTGCTCTATCTGTGCGTCATGGGCGCCTTCATCTGGCTGCAGCGCCTGCAGAGCGACAGCGTGATGTTCGTCACCATCGACCAGGAAACCCGCCAGCAGCGCCTGATGATGGTGGTGTTCGCCCTGTCCCTGGTGATTGTATTCAGCCTGCTGGCGCTGTGGCGCTATACCCGCTTCCGCACCCAGGCCGAGGCCGCCCTGATCGCCGAGACCGGCTTTCGCCGCGCCATGGAAAACTCCATGTCCACGGGCATGCGCGTGTTCGACATGCAGGGCCGCATCGCCTACGTGAACCCGGCCTTCTGCCGCATGATCGGCTGGAACGAGGCCGACCTGATCGGCCGCACCGCCCCCTTCCCCTACTGGCTGCCGGGCCGCCACGACCACCACCGGGAGACCCTGGCGCAGCTGCTGTCGGGGCGCACCCCCAGCAGCGGCCTGGAAATCGAGGCCCAGCGGCGCGACGGCTCGCGCTTCACCGCGCGCATGTACGTCTCGCCCCTGCGCGACCCCAAGGGCGAGCAGATCGGCTGGATGACCTCCATGACCGACATCACCGAGCCCAAGCGCATCCGCGAGGCCCTGACCGCCGCGCACGAGCGCTTCATGACCGTGCTCGAAGGGCTGGACGACGCGATCTCCGTCGTGGCGGACACGCCCGAGGGCCTGGAACTGCTGTTCGCCAACCGCACCTACCGGCGCCTGTTCGGCGCCCAGACCGGCGGCCACGCGGAACTGCTGGGCGGGCGCCTGGGCCGCTTCACCGACGAGACCATGGAACTGTTCTCGGCCAGCGCCCAGCGCTGGTTCGAGGTCCACCACCGGATGCTGGCCTGGACCGATTCCCGCCGCGTGCGCCTGCAGGTGGCCCGCGACATCACCGAACGCCGCAAGCACGAGGAGGAATCCCGCGTGCAGCAGGAAAAGGCCCAGCTCACCAGCCGCCTGACCACGATGGGGGAAATGGCCTCGTCCCTGGCGCACGAACTGAACCAGCCGCTGACGGCCATCAGCAACTACAATATGGCGGCCGTGGCGATGCTCAAGTCGGGCAAGGCCCCGACCGAATCCCTGCTCCAGGCGCTCGAAAAGGCCTCCCAGCAGGCCGAGCGCGCCGGCAAGATCATCAGCCGCATCCGCGAATTCGTGAAGCGCAGCGAGCCCCGCCGCCAGGCCGTGGGCCTGGGCCGGATCGTGGAGAACGCCGTCGGCTTCGCCGACATCGACGCCCGCAAGCGCCAGATCGAGATCGTCCAGAACCTGCCCGACCCCATGCCCGAGGTCCTGGCCGACCCCATCCTGATCGAGCAGGTGCTGCTGAACCTGCTGAAGAACGGCGTCGAGGCCATGGAACACAGCGAATGCCGCAGCCTGCACGTCCGGATCACCGACCAGCATCCCCAGATCGAGATCGCCGTCATCGACCGGGGCCACGGCCTGCGCAATCCCGAACGGCTGTTCGAGCCCTTCTACAGCACCAAGTCCGAAGGCCTGGGCATGGGCCTGAACATCTGCCGCACCATCATCGAGTCGCACCACGGACGCCTGTGGGCCAGTCCCAACCCGGAAGGCGGGACGATCTTCCGCTTCACCCTGCCCAAGGCCCCGCCGCGCCCCCAGACCACGGAAATCACGGAGGAACAGCACGCATGAGCGATACCCAAATCCCCAGCACCATCTACATCGTCGACGACGACGAGGCGGTCCGCGATTCACTGCGCTGGCTGCTCGAGGCCAACGGCTACGCCGTGCGCAGCTTCGCCGGCGCCGAGGAATTCCTCGCCGCCTACGATCCGGAACAGGTCGGCGTGCTGATCGCCGACATCCGCATGCCCGGCATGAGCGGCCTGGAACTGCAGGAAACCCTGATCGCCCGCAAGGCGCCGCTGCCCATCGTCTTCATCACCGGCCACGGCGACGTACCGATGGCGGTCTCCACCATGAAGAAGGGCGCCGTCGACTTCCTGGAAAAGCCCTTCAACGAGGCCGACCTGCGGGCGCTGGTGGCCGGCATGCTGGAACAGGCCCGCGAACGCGTGCGCGAAGCCCACGCCCAGCGCGACCAGCAGGCCGTGCTCGGCCGGCTGACGGCCCGCGAGCAGCAGGTGCTGGAACGCATCGTGGCCGGCCGCCTGAACAAGCAGATCGCCGGCGACCTGAACATCAGCATCAAGACCGTCGAGGCCCACCGCGCCAACATCATGGAAAAGCTCGAGGTCACCACCGTGGCGGATCTGATGAAGATCGCCCTGGCCCGCGCCGAGGAAGCCTGACATGAGCGCCCGCCTCATCGACGGCAAGGCCCTGTCCGCCCGGGTGCGCGGCCAGGTGGCCGAGCGCGTGCGCGCGCTCGAGGCCCAGGGCGTCACGCCCGGACTGGCGGTGGTGCTGGTCGGCGAAGACCCGGCCTCCCAGGTCTACGTGCGCAACAAGGCCGCCGCCTGCACGGCGGCCGGCATGCATTCGCGCGTCATTCCGCTGGGCGCCGACACGCCCGAAGGCGAACTGCTGGACGTGATCGAGACGCTCAACGCCGATCCGGCCATCCACGGCATCCTGGTGCAGCTGCCCCTGCCCGGCCACATCGACACCGGCCTGGTCATCGAGACCATCAGCGCGGCCAAGGACGTGGACGGCTTCCACGTCAGCAACGCCGGCCTGCTGATGACCGGCCGGCCGCTGTTCCGCCCCTGCACGCCCTACGGCGTGATGAAGATGCTGGAATCGGAAAACGTCCCCCTGCGGGGCGCCGAGGCCGTGATCGTGGGGGCCAGCAACATCGTCGGCAAGCCCATGGCCATGCTGCTGCTGGCGGCGGGCGCGACCGTGACGCTGTGCAACTCCAAGACCCGCGACCTGGGCGCCCAAACCCGCCGGGCCGACGTACTGGTGGTGGCCACGGGCCGGCCCGGCATCGTCACCGGCGACATGGTCAAGCCCGGCGCGGTGGTGATCGACGTGGGCATCAACCGGCTCGAATCCGGCAAGCTCGTCGGCGACGTGGATTTCGATTCGGCCGCCGCCGTCGCGTCCGCGATCACGCCCGTCCCCGGGGGCGTGGGCCCCATGACCATCGCCATGCTGCTGGTCAACACCGTCGAGGCCGCCGAACGCACGCTGCAGGCCTGAGGCCGCGGACTTGAAAAACGGGGGCCCCGCCCCCATCTTCGCCAGATGAACAGCACCCGCACCGCCGGCAATCCCCTCCTCGTTCCGGCCGAGGCATTCGTGGACTACGGCGCCGTCCGCCCCGAGCACATCGAGCCCGCCGTGCGCGAGCTGATCGAGGCCTCGCGCGACGCGATCGAGGCCGCCGCCGTGCGCACCGACCCGCCCGACTGGGACAATCTGGTCGAGGCCATCGAGGACCCGTCCGAGCGCCTGCACCGCGCCTGGTCGATCGCCGGGCACCTGAACAGCGTGGTCAACACGCCGGACCTGCGCGCCGCCTACAACGCCTGCCTGCCCCTGATGAGCGAGTTCTCGACCTGGGTGGGCCTGCATCGCGGCCTGTACGAGCGCTACCGCGCGCTGGCGGCCGGCCCGGCCTTCGCCGCCCTGTCGCCGACCCGCCGCCGCATCGTCGAGCTGGCGCTGCGCGACTTCCGCCTGAGCGGGGTCGAACTGGAGGGCGCCGCGCGCGACACCTACGCGCGCAACGCCGACCTGCAGGCCCAGGTGTCCCAGAAATTCTCGGAAAACGTGCTGGACGCCACCGACCGCTGGTCCCTGCTGATCGCCGACGAGGCCCGCCTGGAGGGCCTGCCGCCGGACGTGGTCGCGGCGGCCGCGCAGGCGGCCCGGTCGGCGGGCGAATCCGGCTGGAAGCTGACCCTGCACATGCCCTGCTACCTGCCGGTCATGCTGCACGCCCGGGACCGCGAACTGCGCCAGACCCTGTACCGCGCGCACGCCACGCGGGCCTCGGACCAGGGCGATCCGGCCTTCGACAACTCCGAATCCATCGAAACGCTGCTGGCCCTGCGGGCCGAGGAAGCCGGCCTGCTGGGCCACGCCGATTTCGCCAGCCTGCGCCTGGAAACCCGCATGGCCGACAACGCCGGCCAGGTGCTGGGCTTCCTGCGCGAGCTGGCCGCCCGCGCCCGGCCCAGCGCCCAGCGCGACCTGGACGAACTGCGCGCCTTCGCCGCCCGCGAACTGCGGCTGGATCCCCTGGAGCCCTGGGACATCGCCTACGCGTCCGAACGCCTGCGCGAAAGCCGCTACGCCTATTCCGACGAGGAACTGCGCCCCTATTTCACCGAATCCCGCGTGCTGGACGGCCTGTTCCAGGTGATCCGCACCCTGTTCGGCGTGCGCCTGGAAGCCACCGACGCGCCCGCCTGGCACGCCGACGCCCGCATCTACCGGGTGCTGGACGACCAGGACCGTGAACTCGGCCGGCTGGGCATGGACCTGTACGCCCGCACCGGCAAGCAGGGCGGCGCCTGGGTGGACAGCGAACGCAGCCGCCGCGTGCATGCCGGACGCCTGCACACGCCGCTGGCGTGGCTGACCTGCAACTTCCCCGCGCCGCAGGACGGCCGCGAAGCCCTGCTGTCCCACGACGACGTGATCACGCTGTTCCACGAAAGCGGCCACGCCATGCACACGCTGCTTTCGCGCGTGGACGATCCGGGCGCGGCGGCCTTCGCCGCCGTCGAATGGGACGCCATCGAGCTGCCCTCGCAGTTCATGGAGAACTTCTGCTGGGAATGGGACGTGCTGCAATCCCTGACCCGCCACGCGGACACCGGCGAGCCCCTGCCCCGCGACCTGTACGACCGCATGATCGCCGCGCGCAATTTCCAGAGCGGCCTGCAGACCCTGCGCCAGGTCGAATTCGCCCTGTTCGACATGCTGATCCACACCCGCGCCAGCGGCCTGTCGATCAGCGAGGTCCTGGACACCCTGGACCAGGTCCGCCAGGAAGTCGCGCTGCTGATCCCGCCCGCCTGGCACCGCTTCCCGCACGCCTTCTCGCACCTGTTCGCGGGCGGCTACGGCGCCGGCTACTACAGCTACAAATGGGCCGAGGTCCTGTCGGCCGACGCCTACGCCGCCTTCGAGGAAAACGCCCGGCCCGGCCCGGACGGCACGCGCGACGTGTTCGACCCGGCCACCAGCCGCCGCTACCTGGACGAGATCATCGCCGTCGGCGGCTCGCGCCCGGCCGCGGATTCATTCCGCGCCTTCCGCGGCCGCGATCCCAGCATCGATGCGCTGCTGCGGCATAGCGGCTTGCTGGAAGAAAGCGCATGAGCGCGATCCGGCGCCTGCTGATCACGCTGGGATTGTGGCTGGCCGGCACGAGCCTGGCGCTGGCTGCGGTCCATCCGGTGCGCGGCTTCCTGCCGGACCTGAAGTTTTCCCTGCAGGGCGCGGGCGGCGCGACCGTCACGCAGCAGGCCTTCGCCGGCAAGGTGGTGCTGATGTTCTTCGGCTACGCCAGCTGCCCGGACATCTGCCCCACGACCATGGCGCAGCTGGCCCAGGTGACCGAGGCCCTGGGCCCCAAGGCCGACCAGGTGCGCATCCTGTTCGTCAGCGTCGACCCCCATCGGGACACGCCCGACATCCTGCAGGCTTACGTGGACCAGTTCGATCCCCACGCCATCGGCCTGACGGGCGATGAAGAGGCCATCGCGGCGCTCGCCCGGCGCTATCGGGTCGCCTACCAGATCGAACGTCCCGATCCGAAGCACCCGGACGCGCCCTACGAGGTCTCCCACAGCCGGGGGATCTACGCCTTCGACCAGCGAGGCAAGGCCACCTGGCTGGCCTCGGACGGCGAGTCCCAGGAAGAGCTGCTGGCTGCGTTGAGGCCGATGCTGAACTGATCCGGGCCAGGTCCTGGATCAGGCCATGGTCGCTTCAGGGGCCTGCGGTTGCGGCAACCGGCCCATTCACACGGCCACGCGCAACGCATCCAGCACCAGCGAGAAGGCGTGCGAGGGCTGGCGACGGCTGGGGTAATACAGGTAGTACCCTGCAAAAGGCGAGCACCAGTCTTGCAGCACACGTACCAGGCGGCCTTCCTCGATGTGCGGGGCGAATTCCTCTTCGGGCAGCCACGCCACACCCAGGCCCGCCAGGGCCGCGTCCACGATCGTGGGCGAGGTGTTGATAATGAGCTGCCCCTCCACGCGCACATTGACCTGCTGGCCCTTGCGCTGGAAATCCCAGACGAAGAGCCCGCCTCCGGACTGCATGCGCATATTGATGCACCGGTGATCCGTCAGGTCACGCGGGTGTCTGGGCTTGGGGCGCGTCTTGAAATAACTGGGGGACGCGACAACCGCCATGCGAAGCGGCGGCCCGATCGGCAACGCGATCATGTCCTTATCGATGGTGTCTCCCAGCCGAACCCCGGCATCGAAGCGGTCCGCCACGATATCGCGGAAACCGTAGTTCACGTCGAGCTCGATCTTGATGTCAGGATATTCGAGCAGCAGTGGCGCAAGCTTGGGCAGCAGGGTATGCCGCGAGACATGGTCCCCGCATGTGATCCGCACAGTGCCGGCCGGCTTTTCACGCATCTGCGTAAGATCGTCCAGCTCTGACTCGATCTCATCGAAACGATGCCCGATCGCTTGCAGCAGCCGTTCGCCCGCCGCAGTGGGCGAGACGCTGCGCGTCGTGCGCGTCAGCAAGCGAATCTCCAGACGCGCCTCCAGGCCGCTGACAGCCTGGCTGATTGCTGACTGCGTCACCCCCAGCAATGCTGCGGCACGGGTGAAGCTGCCTTCTCTTGCGACGGTGACGAAATACAGAAGATCGTTGAGATTGCGTCTGGCCATGGTGCCCAGTCTCTCATGTATTTGAAGAATTACTGATTAGCATACCTTATAGAGCTTTTAAGTATTGATTAGCTAGTCAAAGCGCCTCGCAACGAGGAAGATACGGGGCATGAAAAAGTCAACCCCAACTTCCCCTCCTGGGCGGCGCGGCGTGCTCGCGCTGCTGGTCGGCTCATTCGTCGGGTTGGCAGCCTGCGCACCCGGCGGCTCGGTCGCCCAGACGCCGGCCGGCGCCTCCCGTTCGCCCTCGAAGGACCCCAGCATGAAGATTCGCCTGATCGTCGGTGAGCGGGTCGCCACCGCCACCCTGTACGACAACGCCGCCGCCAAGGACTTCGCGTCGCTGCTGCCGCTGTCCCTGACGATGACCGACTACGACACCATCGAGCGCGTGTCCGCCCTGCCGCGCAAGCTGTCCACGCAGGGCGCGCCCGAAGGCGTGGCGCCCGTGGCCGGCGAGCTGACCCATTATGCCCCCTGGGGCAACCTGGCGATCTTCATCAAGCCGCGCTCCTATTCGCGCAGCCTGCTGCCGTTGGGCAAGATCGACGATGGCCTCGCCATCGTGTCCCAGCCCGGGCCCTACAAGATGCGCATCGAGCGCGTCGAGCCCTGAACCATCCTCCGCGACAGCGACCTGCATGAAAGGAATCCTCATCATGAATCAAACCATCGAGACGAGCGACACCACCGCGCCGGGCAGCCTGGACGTGGGTCGCCGCACCCTGCTGAAAATGACCGCCACCGGTATCGCCGCCGCGGGCGTCGGCGTCATCACCGCCGGTCCGGCGCAGGCGCAGCCGGCCGTGACGCTCACCGACAAGTGGGACAAGGTGTTTCCCAAGAGCGATAAGGTTCAGCATCAGAAAATCACCTTCAAGAACCGCTACGGCATCACCCTGGCCGGCGACCTGTACCAGCCCAGGAATGCCGGCGGCAAGCTCGCGGCGCTGGCGGTCGGAGGCCCGTTCGGCGCGGTGAAGGAGCAGTCCTCGGGCCTGTACGCGCAGGCCATGGCCGAGCGCGGCTTCATCACGCTGGCCTTCGATCCGTCCTACACCGGCGAGAGCAGCGGCGAGCCGCGCAACGTCGCCTCGCCCGACATCAGCGTCGAGGACTTCAGCGCGGCGGTGGATTGCCTGGGCCTGCTGCCGAACGTGAACCGCGAGCGCATCGGCATCATCGGCATCTGCGGCTGGGGAGGCATGGCGCTGAGCGCCGCGGCCGTGGACAAGCGCATCAAGGCCGTCGTCGCCAGCACCATGTACGACATGACGCGCGTCATGTCCAAGGGCTACAACGACAGCGTGACCCTGGAGCAGCGCACACGGACGCTGGAACAGCTGGGCCGGCAGCGCTGGAAGGACGCCGAGGCCGGCAAGCCGGCCTACCAGCCGCCCTACAACGAGTTGAAGGGTGGCGAGGCGCAGTTCCTGGTCGAATACCACGACTACTACATGACGCCGCGCGGCTACCACCCGCGCGCGGTCAACTCCGGCAACGCCTGGACGACCACCACGCCGCTGCCGTTCATGAACATGCCGATCCTCACCTACATCAAGGAGATTTCGCCGCGGCCGCTGCTCCTGGTCCATGGCGAGCAGGCGCATTCGCGCTACTTCAGCGAAACCGCCTACGCGGCGGCGGCCGAGCCGAAGGAGCTGGTGATCGTTCCGGGCGCCGTCCATGTGGACCTGTACGACCAGATGGACAAGATTCCGTTCGACACGCTGACGGCGTTCTTCCAGAAGAACCTGGCCGCGGCGGCGTAACGCCGCCGGCCACCGGAGCGCGCGGCGCGCCCCTCGTTTTGCATCTCCAACCGCGCATGCCCGAGCGGATGGCGCGGCATTTCCTATTGAGCCAGAAGAAAAGCATCCCATGACCACCGACATCATCGACGCCCCCAAGGGCACCGATACCCTCAACGATCCCCAAGAAAAACCGACTTCCTGGAGCGGCGTGTTCGCCATGTCGGTCTGCGCCTTCGCGCTGATCGCCTCCGAGTTCCTGCCCGTCAGCCTGTTGACGCCCATGGCAAGGGACCTGCACGTCACCGAAGGCATGACCGGCCAGGGCATCGCCATCTCGGGCGCCTTCGCCGTGTTCACCAGCCTGTTCATCTCGGCACTGGCCGGGAGCCTCAACCGCAAGACGCTGCTGCTGGGCCTGACGCTGGCGATGGGCGCCTCCGGCGCCATCGTCGCGCTGGCACCGGACTACGCCACCTACATGCTGGGCCGCGCCCTGATCGGCGTGGTCGTCGGCGGCTTCTGGTCCATGTCGGCCGCCACGGCGATCCGCATGGTGCCCAGGCAGGACGTGCCGCGCGCGCTGGCCATCGTCAACGGCGGCAACGCGCTCGCCACAGTGGTGGCCGCGCCGATGGGAGCCTACCTCGGCACCGTCATCGGCTGGCGCGGTGCCTTCCTGTGCCTGGTGCCGGTGTCGCTGATCGCGCTGGCCTGGCAGTGGAAGACGCTGCCCTCGATGCCCGCCGCCGCACGCGCGCCCGGCATCGGCAACGTGTTCAAGGTGTTCACCCTGTTCAGGCATCCGGGCGTGGCCGTGGGCATGCTGGCCAGCAGCCTGCTGTTCATGGGGCAATTCGGCCTGTTCACCTATGTACGTCCCTTCCTCGAAACCGTCACGAACGTGCATGGCACGACGCTCTCGTTGTTCCTGCTCGTGCTGGGCGCGGCCGGCTTCATCGGCACGGTGCTCATCGGCCGCGTCCTGCAACGCAGCTTCTACCAGACGCTGATCGTCATCCCCGTCCTGATGGCGGCAACGGCCCTGGCCCTGATCGCCTTCGGCAGCTCCGTCGCCATCGTCCTCGTGCTGCTCGCGCTGTGGGGCCTGACCGGCACTTCGGCGCCGGTGGGCTGGTGGGCCTGGATCGCCCAGGTGTTCCCCAAGGATGCCGAAGCCGGCGGCGGCCTGTTCGTCGCCGTGGTGCAACTGTCGATCGCGCTGGGTTCCACCGTGGGCGGCGTCCTGTTCGACCACAGCGGCTACCGCAGCACCTTCGTGGCGAGCGCCGCGCTGCTGATGGTCTGCGCCGGACTGACCATCGTGACCGCGCGCGAGTCCTCGGTACACGGCTGATTGACCCTCCGGGGAAAGCATGAAGGAAGATGCCTTTAAACGACTCTGACCACAGCAATTACAGAAAGGACATGCAATGAACTACTCGCACCTTGGCCGTACCGGCCTCAAGGTCGGTCGCATCGCGTTGGGCACCATGAATTTCGGTGAATTGACCGATGAGGCGGCCAGCCTCAGGATCATGGATACCGCACTGGACGCGGGCATCAACCTCTTTGATACCGCTGATGTTTATGGAGGCCCCCAGTCACCTGACATGGCCAAAGGCTATGGCACATCCGAAGAGATCGTCGGTCGCTGGCTGGCACAGGACCAATCTCGTCGCGACAAGATTGTCTTGGCCACCAAGGTCTACCAACCGATGGGGACCGGGCCTAATGATAAGTACCTATCCGCCTATCGCATTCGCCGTGCCTGCGAGGCAAGTCTCAAGCGCCTGAGGACTGACCACATCGATCTGTACCAGATGCACCATATTGACCGCGCCACGCCCTGGGAGGAAATCTGGCAGGCGATGGAGCAGTTGATCCGGGAAGGCAAGATCACCTATGTTGGCTCCAGCAACTTCGCCGGCTGGGACATCGCCTTGGCGCAATGCACGGCGGCCTCGCGCAACCTGCTGGGCCTGGCCTCGGAGCAGAGCCTCTATAACCTGACCGCGCGCACCGTCGAGCAACTGCTCGAAAACCTGAAAGCGCTGGAACTTAAACTCCCGGACGAGACCCTCGCCAAGCTGGACGAAATCTGGCCCGGTCCCGGCGGCGAGGCGCCACAGGCTTACGCCTGGTGAAAGATGGCCATCCACTGGAGAACGCACATGACCATCAAAGCCTACGGCGCCCATGCGGGCAATCTTCCTCTCGAACCCATCGACATCACCCGCCGCGCGCCGGGCGCGCACGACGTACGGATCGACATCGCCTATTGCGGCGTCTGTCACTCGGACCTGCACCAGGTGCGCGCCGAATGGGCGGGCACGCGCTACCCCTGCGTGCCGGGCCACGAAATCGTGGGCCGCGTCTCGGCGGTGGGCGCGCACGTGTCCGGCCACGCGGTCGGCGACCTGGTCGGCG